>JGI24422J19971_10000065_pt1 | contig 44479 bp, 43 predicted proteins | sample DeeMarSWOR152_54_FD_19971 | JGI IMG/M metagenome (IMG submission 19971) | reverse complement strand
CTTTGCCGCTGATCAAACATTTCTCTAGACTCAGCGTTTTCAGATTCCCTTCTCAGTTCCTTGTACAATGTTCGTTTCCTCAGAATAAGCCACAAACTTTTCGGAACAATGCCCTCACGTTTTCTGCAAACATTATAACCCAACTCAGGCACTCTCAACGACGAGTTTGGGCAACACCTGCAAAGAACAGTTTCTCCAGAAATGTTGCGAGTAGCCATCAACGTTGGAAACATAGAAGCAAAATCCACTTCAACCACACTGTCGTGAAGCCCCAACTTAGGCTCGAAAATGAAGCCGCCGCGATCAGCTATGAGCAGCTCCCAGCCTGACTTGTACGATTCAGGCTCGCTTTTTTTCCAAGGAATCAGTATCTCATCTTTTTTTGCATGATAAAGCTGCAGTGAAGACATAATCGAGCCGATGGAAGCCCGAGCTGCACGATGTAAGGGTACTCTGCATGTTCTCGCTACTTCAATTAAGCCGTGCAAACTGCTTGAAGAATAAATGAAAGTGTTTCGAGTGTCGACATGTATGCGCCCATAAAGTCTGTGCGTAGGCGCTTTGAAATAGATCCTGCCATATGAAAAGACTGTGGTTCCACGTTTTCTCTTCGCTCTTAAGGGCATGTTCTCTCTGCCCAAAACAAGGCGGTCAAGAACACCGTTTACTGATGCCCGATAAGCCAAATATGGAAATAGAAAGGAGTCGCCGCCGTCAGTCAAAACAATGTCGGGATTTTCTTTCCAAACTGCTTCAACCATGTTCAAGAGTTTTTGTTTTTCATCGCCTTCGCTGATGATGGTTTCTTTACCTTCTGATTCCAATTTTATGCTTTGAATGGCGTCTTTAAACGATGAGATTGGTTTCTTTCTTGCGATTTGAACCTCTAGCTTAAGCAAGCGCAGAGGCGGCAGCTTGTAGTCGAGGCTCTCAACCGAGTCCATCAACCAGTAAGCCAAACGTTTGCCTTGAAAAGCAACTCCTACATAAGCTAACGGAAAAATGTCCCTTTCATAAAGATACATTTGAACATCTGGAACATCCACATTGTAAAGCCTGTACTTACCATATCCCCCTGATCTCAATATTCTGCGAGCTATAAGCAACCTGACGCGGCAATCAGCAACGGTAACTTCCAGAACCCTAGATTTTTTGTCACTCATAAAATCTGCATGTTTTTCAACATAAGCCCATTTGATCACAGATTTGCTGCTTCTCAATCTGTTCGCGAGTTTGGCCAAATCTGCAATCTTGCCAGAAACATACATTTTTGGAAGGAATTCATCAATGAACTTAACTCTCTCGCCTTTCTCGGTTATCAGCCAAACCGTCATCTCGCCAAATGCTGAAGGATATAAATCTAATATCCAGCCGCGCAAGGGATCAAGGCTGATGAAGCTGCTTTTCAATTCGGTCAAGTCTTTCAGCCAGCTCCATGATGGATTTCTCCTGCTCCAAAAGAATTGACATCACCATCGCTTCAAACAGAACTGGCCTTGTAGCCATGCTGGCAGCGGAAGCATGCAGCCTACAAGCGTTCATCATTCTATCAAACGCTTCAGCGTCGTGCATTCTAAGCGCTTTTCTGAATCCATCCCACATGGAGATTTCTCCTTCTAAAGCCTGCCTATACGATACAACTGTTCGCCCCATTATTCATGTCTCCACAAATTTTTTCCAGAGTTGGCTCATTATGCGGGATTTCAACTGCAAGAGATTCAGGAAAGCAGTGGTTTTGGAGGGTTAATTGCAACCTTCCTCTAGATTCAGTGACTCTTGCGATTGTGTTTGCTTTTTCAAGCAGAATAGACTCGAGAAATGCAAGTCTTTTAGAGCGTCCGTCGTTAGAGCATGTGGATATCACGATTATGTTTCGTCTGGTGGCAAGGTCAGCAAGATGAAACATCATTTTGTTGAAGACTTCTAAGGCTTCTCTTGTTGGCACGTCTCGGTCCAAAAACAAACTGATGATTTCAGAGATCAGAACCAGTCTTGACCTGTAATGTTTAAGGGCATCTTTTAACGTTTCTAAAACAAGGGCTGAAAGCTGATACGCAGTAAAAGCTCGTGAAACAAACACTCGTTCCAACGTTGATTTGGGATCTAAACCAAATTCTCGAGCAACAGTTGAGATTAAATATGGATTAAAGGTGTTTCCGCCATCTACAAAAATGACTGAGGAACCGAATCCGCCCTTCTCCTTTGAAAGTTGACAATTAACGCACAGCCTAAAAATCAATGTTTTCCAAAACGAGTGTCCATATAAAACGGCAAAATCGCCCGGTTTAAAGCCAAGAAAAGCGCGGTCAATATTTTGAACACCGAACGATAACACTTGCTCAGCTGCGATTAACAATAGGATCACAACAGTTTTCGAGGAATTATAAGGGTTGAAATGTAGTCTTCATAAGCATTGAGACGGAAAGGAAATCGATGGTCTACAGTGAGCAAAATGAAACTATTACCTAGTCTAGAGAAACAGTTTATGCGAGCCACTTGTTGCTGAGTTCTGGAAATGTTCCGGCTTAATAGAACGGTCCTTTACTGCAGATGACTTGGGAGCCGCGTTTTACCAGATAGACTCCGTTTCCATTGTTTGGGTTGCCATTGCTCTCTTTCTTCAACAAGTCTCGTATCTCCCGATAGCTCTGGAGATAGCGCATGCCCTTTTGGGTGGTCTTATAGACTGTTCTTTCGGAGTTTTTGACGACTTCCATGAGCTTTAGGTCTATCATGATTTTCAAGTACTGGTTCAGTTGGGCGAAGCTGAGGTTGGCTCGGTACATGACTTGGGTCTTCAAGGCTCCGTCTAGGGCTACTTCCAACATCTCTGCCATAATGTGAAGGTGGTCTCGACGTTTATGAGGTGTGTTAGCACCTGACAAAATGCTCTATAACTCCCTTCTATAGCTCTCGTTAAGAAAACAGAGCCAGCGGGATTCTAAAGGAGTGCTTCCTCTAGAAGAATATTCCAGAAATCAATATAATCTGAAGAAGCAGGTCTTGAGTTTGCTACTTTCTCTCAATCAATTCTATTAATGTTCCATCTGGGTCTTCGATAAAGGCTATTAATGGTCCTGTTGGGCCAAGCTTGAATGGTTCGTCTGTGATGGCAATTTTCTCCTTTCTAACCGTGGTTATAGTCTTCTTCATGTTTTGGATATCAAACGCGATGTGATCAAACACTCGATCTTCGTACTCGGCTTGAACGAACTTCTTCTGCTTTCTATAGTAAGTCAGTTCAAGCTTGGAGCCTTTGCCCTCTGGGTCTTGTAGAAAAGCGATCTCGGCATTGTTCTGTGGTATCTCGCGGCGACCCAGGAGTTTCAGCCCCATCAACCTTGTGTAGAAGTCAATTGACTTGTCCATGTTGCTTGTTCGAATGCTTGTGTGCACAAACATGTTGATCCCATACCTGCAGCTTCTGTGGATATTTCAACTATATAGAAGGCACGGTGCCTGTTACCTCCGCACAAGCCTTTAATACACCAGATAGTAATTTCGATAGACGGGAAAATTTTGAGCTTTTTGGAGATTTATCGCCGACAGTTGCTTGATGCGGCTGGTCTGATGTTTCTCTTCGGTGTCATCGCTGGGTTTCTTTGGCCTTTGTACTTGATTACAGAACGACTTGTTTTTCTCTATCTTTTCGCAACGGCCATGCCGAGTTTCTTGTTCGAAATTGCCATTTATTTCAGCTCTGCCATTCTGTGTTTGATTTGCTATTGGAACTTGAAAAGAGAGAGACTCAGATTAGCAAGTATTAGAGGCACGGTAGCTGCAGGTCTTTTAATCTTAACCGGGACGTGGCTCATCAGTCTCCTTGTGTTTGGAGCAGCGCTGATAAGTTCACTGTGTCAAACACGCTGACTTCGATCATTCATGCTATTTTTGCCAGTGAATTTCCTGGTCAGAAACAATGCAACGCCTACTATGATTGCCGCTGAAAATCCGCCATAAAGGACTAGGCTTTGATAGTTCCATATCTGTTCAACGCGCCGTTCTGAGGAATACCACCTTTTGACTAGACTTTCCACTGGCTTATTCTGCGGAGTAAAATCTGTGTCGTTTGGTCCGCCGGCGTCGGGGTTGCTTTCCCAAATCCACCAGTAAAATCCATAAAACCATGGTTTGTTCCAGAGAGCTCGGAAAGCAGCTGAATAACTATCGAATTGCTCCTGCAAATCAGGGTTTAACATTGCCATCCAGTCCGCTGGTTCCATGTTGTTTCCGTCGCCGCTTCTGTAGCCTATCTCAGTGAAGATTATCGGTTTTTCGATCGTTAGGGCCCAGTGTTCGATGGCGTTTGATATGCGGTTCCATGTTTGGATCAAGTCGTCTGGGGACGGATCTTTTCTATTTGCTAAGGGGAAATAGGCATCTACGCCTACGTAATCAAGGCGATCCCACCATGTAATGCTTTGAAAGCTGTCAAATGTAGCCGCGTAAGTTAACGGACCAGTATAATGCTCTTTTACTTTGTCGATGATGCGTCGCCAGCTTACTTCGTCGTGCTCAGTGCCTTTGAACTCGCACCCGACGCAAAGTAAGTCAACGCTGTTTTCCTCGGCGAATCTGGCATATGCGATGATGAACGCCTCGTAGCTCTCAAACCATTCTTGACTGGTCGGAATGTCTCCTCGAAAATGACTATACACATCTTCGGGGTCAACCATGGGTTTCAACATGACTTTCATGCCGAGTTCATGAACCTTAGCGATGGCGATTGCGAGCGCGGTGTCTGTCGCTGTCCAATTAGGTTTGCGATAGATTTGCGTAGTGTGTATGTCTTCTTGCAACCACCAAACAGTGATCGCCACGTACTCTGTATTTATTTCTGCCATGCGCCGAATAGATTCGTTTGAATAGAGACTGTCGTAAGGAAAGGGATAGTGTCTGTATGACATTCCCTTCTGGAAGACGGGCTCAAAGCCGTTTGACATGGAGGCCTTGCCATTAAGGATACATGATAAGCTCGGATGAACCATCAGGACTGAAATAAGAAAACATACTCTTACAGCATCGCAGAAATTCCCCATCTTTGATTCCCTACATCACCTGAAGGGTGACAGCTCTTTGCAGATGTTGTATGCGTCGTTGTTCATATGTTGGGCGATGCTAGGTGGCAGCTGCTTTAAACAGTTCAATCCAGATTCCGTTTGGGTCCTCTATGTATGCCCATCGGCTCCCATCTGCTTTCATTTCTAGGACAGTTGGGTACCCTGCTGATCGGGCTTCCCTCAAGGCTTTGTCCAAGTGGTCAACTCCGAAGGCAAGATGGTCTAGCCCTTCTCCGACGGTGTACTTGGTGTAGTGTGGACTGCCTTTCTCGTAGTAGTTCAACTCTAGTACGAAGCCGCCTTCATTGCTGACTAGGGCTACGGTTTCCCCTTTCGTCTGCTTGACCTTGCCGCGTCCTGCAACTTTCATGCCGAGCAGTTTTGTGTAGAAATCGATGGATTTCTGCAGATCGTTAACGCGAATTCCGACATAGGTGAATTTCGATTTCATGGCTATCGCCTAGATGGTTAAGTGATTCTGCTTTTATGATTTCTGACAGAGACCTTTGGAAATCAGCCAAGTAAGCCCTGCCGCCTATTTTCGCTTCAGCTTTTGGGTCCAAGCGACTAGGTCTGTAAGCAATTCCTTGATGAGTTTCCTTGTCGTTCGGTCTTTCACTCGGCCCTCTTCGTCGACTTTCCGACTTGCAAAGGTCAAGATCACTTCCGGCCTGTTGACAGGGTGCATGTTTAGGGCAGCAAGAGTCTGTCGAAGATGATGTTGGGCTCTAGCGCCGCCGAACATTCCTATCGATGCGCTCATTATGGCTACTGGTTTGCCTTCAAAAGAGTTGTCGCCATATGGACGCGAAGCCCAATCAATTGCATTCTTGAGAACGCCAGACACCGAATGATTGTATTCAGGTGTAGAAATTAGGATGGCGTCTGCGGCTCTGATTTTAGCCTTGAACTCCCTGACTCTATTGGGTAACCGCGTCTCTAGGTCTTGATTAAAAGGCGGAATCCCTTCCAGGTCAAAGATTTCGAGGTTGCCACCTTTCGGTAGCAACTCCAAAGCTGCACGCAACAAAGCCTTGTTGTATGAGCCTTTCCTCAAACTGCCAGCGAAACCTAAGATGGAAATAGACTTACTCATGACCAATAAATCCCTTTCACAAGTTAAAGAAATTTCTGTCGCGATTTCGCGTTCGTCTGACAGATGACTTCTGAGGATGTTCTTCGTCGCATTGGGAGCAATGTCCCAGCGTCTTGTTCAGACCGCGTAAGCAGGCAAGAATTAAGTAGCGTACATGATTTATTGGCACTAGAGGCTGTTAGCTGATGAGCATTGAACTTCCTGAGGCACAGATTCTTGCGAGTCAGATGGATAAAGAGCTTCGTGGAAAACGTGTCAAATCCTATCTTCTGCAAAACTATGAGAAACTTCAGAAAATCGGCTTCGTGAACAAGGACATAAAAGCCTTTGGCCAACTTGTCAACGGAAAGATCGAGTCGATCACATCCAGAGGCAATGTTATACGCGTTAAACTTGACAACAACACAAACCTACTTCTTTCACCTGAGTATGGCGGCAGAATAACATTTCACGCAAGTGAAAAAACTGTTCCAGNCAAGATCCATCTGAGAATAGACTTCAGCGACAACACAGTGCTGGCTGTAAGGCTTACTGGCATGGGCGTAATCCATGCCCTAAAAGACAATGAACTGGAACGATCCTACGTTTACAGACGAGACTTTCTATCCGAGGTGCCTTCGCCGATAGATGACCGGGAATTTACTTTTGAACGCTTCTCAGAACTCCTCGCTAATAGAAAGGAGATGATGAAGTCTTTACTAGTGGGCAAGGAAGCTGCTGTCGTAGGAGTGGGAAACAGCGCTTATCAGGACATTATCTACAGAGCTCGAATTCACCCGAAAAGAAATGCTTCTGGACTGAGCAGGGAAGAGAAACGCGCCTTGTACAACGCGATCAGATTGGTGGTCAGAGATAGAATCAAGCTGGGCGGAAAAGACAAGTTCATCGACCTATATGGAAAACCCGGCAACTACACACCTGCGATGGGCTCACACATTAAGGCTTGTCCAACTTGTAGAACTCGTATTGAGAAGTTGAGTTTGGGAGGAGGCCGAACACACTTCTGCCCAAAGTGCCAAAGATGAGCTTTGGAAACCGTTCCGTTCAGAAGTGCTAGGATATGTCTTTCTTTCGCTTAGGTAATTTTGCATATTCTTTCCTGTCGATTATGTCTTTCAAATGCTGAACAATCTGCCAGACTTCGTGGAATGTGTTGTAGAGCGGAACAGGCGCAATTCTTATCACGTTTGGTGGACGAAAATCGGAAATCACACCTTTCACCCTTAAGGCTTCACTTATTCGCATAGCTTCCTCGTGTTCAACAGCCACATGCCCGCCTCGACGCTGAGCTTCTCTAGGAGTCCCAATCGAGAAGTTGTACGGCTTCTTAGACAAAGTCTCGTCGACCAAGTGGATCAGATAAGACGTCATCTTCAACGACTTCAGCCTTATCGCCTCTATCCCAGCTTCTAAGATTATGTCCAAGGAGCCTTCAACGGGCGCTGAACTAAGGATTGCGGGCGAAGAAATCTGCCACCCTCCAGCGCTCTTAGCGTGCTCAAAATTTAGCGCCAGATCAAACTGCCTTTCCTTCACGTATCCAAACCATCCAGCAAGAGCTGGCTCACGATCAAAATGCTTCCTATTAACATACAGGAAAGCTGTGCTGCCTGGTCCTCCGTTCAGGTACTTGTAGCTGCACCAGACCGCAAAGTCTACATCCCACTTGTCAAAGTAATGCGGTACGATGCCGACTGAGTGAGAGCAGTCAAAACCTATTGTTATCCCTTTTCTATGCGCTTCCTCGGCAAGGTACTTCATGTCCAAGAGTTGCCCGCTCCTGTACAGAACCGATGGTAGTAAAGCAATGGCTATGGTTTCATCCATCATGTCGACGATCTTGTGCTCATCGAGAAACCGTCCATCAGGGCTCGAGGCTAAAACCAGATTTTCCTCAGGGTCCAGCCCTCGAAGCTGCACAATGCTTCGCAAGGCATAGATATCGGTCGGGAAAGTAAGTTCGTCGGCGAATATCTTCCTCCGCTTCGAGTCATATTGATAAAAAGTGTGTACGAGAGAATGAATGTTTACTGTGGTTGTTCCAGTGGCTACGACCTCATCTGGTCGAGCGCCTACAAGCTTTGCGCATTCAGCTCCAAGCTCTTCGGCAAAATGGAACCAAGGCTGCTTTGCCTCAAGCCAGCCTCGTATGCCCAGAGTTCTCCATTCATCCAGTACTCGAGAAACGGAGCCTTCGGAATCTCTCGACAAAAGCCCGAGCGAATTTCCGTCAACGTAAATCGTACCCTTTGGTATGTGGAAGCGGCTGCGAAACTTGGCAAGCGGATCAGCTGAGTCAAGCTTCTGCGCGAATTCTTCGCGGGTTTTAAACTTGGTGTTAACCACTGTTTTCAACTCTTCCTGTTGAGCGGCTTTTGAGAATACGCTTGCAGGACAGAATATCTTGCTTTCGGCAAGAATGACGTGGATTAGCAAATGAAGGGCATTGCAGAAGGTTCAAAAGTATGCAAGCGCACAAAGTATGCGGTGACATCAAACATGTCTGAGCAGAAATTCGTGAAGGTCAAGGTAACAATCAATGATGAAACTTTGGCGGACACAAAAGTGGCTGAAAAGGATTACAAAGAGTTTGAGTCTGAGCTGGAGCACTTGCTTAAGAGATTCGAAATGGTCACTGGATGCTAAACGAGACTGAGCGCCACTTTTTCTAGACATCTGCAAGCTTGAGAACCAAGAGTGTTGTCGGCAGCCAGACAGCGAATCCAACTATTAGCGGATGCACAGAACACAAGCCTGTCATGCAGCTCCACGAAACAAACCACATCAAAAACCAGAAGCAGTACCTCGCCTTGAGGCTTTCCTTTAACACCACACGGAAAAGCGTCCAAGCTGTTTTCGCCTTATCGGCTCCTTTCACTCTCTCAACCCTGCAACAAGCGTCAGCAAAATGAAGCTAAACGAAGAATTATGGCATTATTCTGGCACCAATAATATTCCGGAACGAACCTAATAGCGACTAGATGTTGGCATGAACGGCCCTTACTGTGGTCTGCCACGCTGATGGTCTGACATCACGTGCAGATTTGGGTGTTAACAGAGCCAGAATCATGGATGACCCCGGCTTGCTCGATATAGAAGTGGGAGCTCAGACCCTACCCGGGTGATAATCACTTCGAAAAAGGAGTTGTAGTAGCCACAGGAGTATATGCGACTAGAAGTGTTAGTGTTTCTAAAGGCATCGACATCACTAACATGCACACACGTCACCATTGCAAACAGCCAGCGTTTGCGCGTTCAACAGCTGGTCAAGTAGAAGAAGGCCTTAAGGGTCAGTCACCTTCTTCTTCCCCACAGAAAACTGCGCAGAACCGGGCAGGTCAAAGCAGAAATGGGCTTCGCTTATAGATGTTATCCAATGGCTAGGACGCCTTCAAACACCTTATCTTCAGAAACACTCAATTCGCGAGCTAGCCAGAACTTCAGAAGCTTGGAATCACGTGGAAATTCGCCATTGTAGGTTAGCACTCTGCCTTCTTTCAAGGCGTCAGCTTGAAAGCTCTTCTCCGCCTCTTTAAACAAGAACGAGACTGTCTCAGCGTCCTTCGCTAAAACCTTAAAGTCTTCCCACTGCTTGCACCGCACAATAACGGGTGGACCGCGATGCGCGTAAGCCGCCATCTCTTTAGGCGAAGATAACTCCTTAATGAGGCTTGAAACCTCCAACTGAAGCTGCGCCAAACGTTCCTCAACCTTCGTAATCTTTGTGGGAACCTCGCCCCCTTGGCTGAATCTTGAGGCTACCTTGCCCAGTTCGTTTATGAGGCGGTCTAAATCCTTTTCATGTTCGCGCAGCACGTTGATTATGAAGTCTACTGCTTCCAAAGCCTCATTCTTGCTTGGTCTCTTCGCCAAATCCACACACCACAGTTATCATCGGCACAACGTGGCAGTCACGTATTATACTCACCAACTGCTTAAATAAACATAATGCATCAGCAAACAATATCCACACAGAAGCATCGACATACATACTGACAATAACATTTACCCATGCTCAAAGCTTCCAGCTGTTGAACGCAACAACAAATCACAAGAAAAAAAGAGAAAAAGACTTAGAGTTCTTTGGCTGGCACCGCAATCAGCGTTTCAACAGTGTATTGTGTGGCAAACCCCGTTTCCATAATGAACTTCATCGCTGCAACTTCATTCGGAGCCTCAAACATGACAAAACCATCGTAACGCCCGTATGTGAAGTAAACGCCCTTGATCGTGATGCCCTTTGACGGCTTCAATTGCTTGAGATATTTGATAGCTTCAGCTCCCTTGCCTTTAGGCTGCAACAACGAAATGAACAACATTTGAGCGCACCAATCTACTGTTGTCTCGTTGTAGACTTAAGCCTTCTCAACCCAGCTACATCCCGCATCGTTTGTAATGATACAAATATTCTTGAGCATAGCCCAGATACTCGCCGAAGTAGTGCCTTCCAAAATCGTAGAGAATCTGATAGTCACGCCTCGAAAGGCTTCTCCTATATCTGATCCTTTCAAGAAACCCGGACTCGAAAAACTGCGAATAATACTCTAGAATCACGCGTTTCATCCAAACATCAATTGGAAAAGCCTCGAGCTTATCAAGCGAGAAAAGCAACACACAATCAGCAACTTTCGAACCCACACCTGGCAGGGACAAAAGCGCTTTCTTTGCTTCTTGATACGACTTCGTTCTCAAAGACTCCAAATCGAACTTTCCACTGCTAACGAGGTTTGCAGTCTCACGAATATTCACAGCTCTGTAACCAAGTTTGCAAGCCTTCAAATCGTGCATGTTAACTGCAGCGAGGACTCTAGCTTCAGGAAAGGCGTGAAATTCTTGCCCATCAAATGATATAGGTCTGCCAAAACGCGTAGATAGATTGCGGATCATCTGTTTAATGGCTGGAATGTTCTTGTAAGTGGCGCAAATGTAAGAGATCAAGCATTCCCAAGGGTCTTGGCGAACTAAGCGAAGCCCGTGGAACTGTTTGATAGCATTACGCATATGGTTGTCCTTGGCGATTTCAGAATAGATTAAGGGTAAGTCATCATCCAGGCTGAAGTATCGCCTTATGAATGCCGTGTTTACACAGTCTGAAGAAGCCTCAAACTCCAACGTGTCATCCACGTGACTTATCTTCAGAGCTGTCTGGCCTACAACGCCAATCCACCAATTGTCTCGCTTTTCCCATCTGAACGTCTGCCCGCACGACAAAGTGTGGCCCAGATTGAATGGCGTGTTGCGCAAATCCAGCTGAATCTGCATGACTTCCACTTTTCTTATCCAAAGACAGCCCAGTCGAAATTCTGCAGGAATGGATTATACCTTCTCTCTTCGCCGATAGTTGAAACTGGCCCGTGGCCTGGGTAAACCTTTACGTGATCGGGCAAAGTCAAGAGGCTGTTCTTCAGGGAGTTGATGAGTTCATCGAGCGAGCCGCCTGGAAGATCGTATCTGCCAATCGAGCCTGCGAATAAGGTGTCGCCTGAGAAAACTACATCAGAACCTAGTAAGATTACGCTTCCTTTGCTGTGACCTGGGGTGTGAATAACCTTCAATTTGATGTTGCCTGCGTCGATCAAGTCGCCGTCGTGCAGTTTTCGGTCTGCTGGCGGATTTTTGAGCAGTGGAGCGTCGTATTCGTGGATGAGGATTGGCGCTTTAGTGTAGTCTTTCATGGTTTGGTTTCCTNCGGTGTGGTCTGGATGTCCATGCGTGTTGATGATGTATTTGACTTCGAACTCGTTGCGCTCAATCTCAGTGATGATCGTTTTGGCTTCTGATTCGCTGTCAAAGCCCGGGTCAATAATTATCGCCTCACGAGTTTGTGCGTCAGCGACAAGAAAGCAGTTGGCAGCCAACATCCCGACCGTGAACATTTTCACAAACATTTCTGTCTAGCTCTCTTCTTGCTAACAGGTCAGATGAAGAGCTGCCACAGTTCTCCTCGTTGATGCTAAGCGATTGTAGGTTTTGTAAGCCTCATTAGTGCTCTCAACTATGAGTTCAATGTTCTTCGAAGTCGCGTGTTCCTTCAGTTCGTTTGGCACTTTCATGAAGCTGTAGTGGCCTGTGCCCACAATGAGTACTTCTGGTTCAGCTTGCCAAACATCTTTCAAGTCGTCGATGCCTAATCGGTGACCTTCCTTTCTCCGCCAGTGATCGTCAACATGATCGGGATAGATTATGATATCGCTTGTGTAAAGCTTGCCACTAATCTTGATCTGACCAAAACTGTAAGACTCGATCAATTTCCAGCTCTCCCGCCTGTAAAGGTGTGCTTCGGTGTTTTTGAGGGTTTCTAGGTTAATGACTTATTAATCAGTAAGTCTCATCTTGGTTTGGAAGTGTGCGGACTTTTTGGCTGAACGCCGTAAAAGGCGACCGAGACCCAGACCCTTCAACAACGCGGAGTGTAGAAGTTGTACTATGAAGGGAAGCTTCTATTGTTGGCGCCAGTGCCCGTATAACACTTGGCGACGGCAACGCTACGAGTAAAAACTTCACTTTCACCGTAGTCTCTCGGCTACATAAGCTGCTGTTTGATGGGAGGTCTTAAATCGGCTCTGAATATTGCAGCATTCAATCGAAGGGTGGTCTCTCAGATGTCTGAGTCATGTAAGAATCCGTGGAACGGCAAATGTAAAAACAGTAACATCGAAGTCTACATTCAGTACAAGGATCTAATCTTGCCTATCTGCCGCCACTGTTGGAGCGAAATAGCTGAAAAAGACATTGAGTGGTGACAACAAGAATGCATAGGATTGACCTAAACGTGGCACGCTCGCACATAGGGCGCAAAGTGAATCTTCATTTAAGAGATGGCTCAGTCATCATCAACGTCCTCGTCACAAAGGCTGGACGTCACTTACACGGTTTCGAACCAAATCGAAGCGTTTTGCACTTCGTATCAACAATCCGGGGAAAAGCGAGAAAGATACCTCTAAATGAAGTTGAATGGATGGAACCGGTAGAGAACTGTCTCGTTACCTAGCTTATTTTCGCTTGCGGGTTTTCGTATTCAACACGACTCTTTGCCAAGCTTCCTTGTTTAACACGCAGCCTGGATCTGGCGCAAGTATATCGTTGAAGTAACTGTAAGCTCGAGCTCTGCAGCCGCCACATGTGTAACGATATTGGCAGCTTCCACAGTTCTCTTTCAACTTGTCCTTGTCTCTAATGTCCCAGAACAGCTTGGACTGCCGCCAGATTTGTTCAAAATCGTCTTTGAATAGGTTTCCCACTTTTGTGGCTTCCACATGTGGAAAGAACACGCATGGATAGATGTCGCCGTTTGGCTCGAGACAAATGTAGAAGCGCCCCGCTCCACACCCACCTATGAAATCTGCAAGCTGCCTTAGCTGGCCCGACAGTCTTGGATTGTAGAAATGCGTTGGAACAACATAGGTGTCGTTTTGGAGCCCTTGAGGGTTGGTTTCTACTTCCTGTGCTATCCTCGCGTATTGGGGTGCTGTGGAGAGAACGTCGACTCCTGCCGATTTCATTCGGTTCCAACACAGTTTTAAGATATTCTCGCGTTCATCTGGAGTCAAATCGGAATCAACTATGTCCAAGCCACGTCCTGTTGGGATGAAATTATAGAGCATGAACCAGTCGACACCCAGCTTGGCAGCGAAATCAATCAGAGCGGGGATTTCCTTAATGTTGTGCTGTGTTGCAGTGGTGGCCATCTCTACGAATAGGTCTTCAGCCACGCAGTTCTTTATGCCATTCACGGTCTTCTCGAAAGCGCCGCGCACGCCTCGGAAAGAGTCATGCGTTTCCGGTCTGTATCCATCAAGGCTTATCTGAGCGAATTGCAGCCCAGCCTTTTTGAATTCCTTAACTTTTTTTCGCTGGGCAAATAACAGGGCGTTTGTTGCCACAGCTGTGAACATTCCCCTGTCAGAAGAGTGTTTGATGAGCTGGAGAATGTCAGGTCTGATAGTGGGTTCGCCACCTGAAAACGCTAGGATAAGTACCCCTGCATCAGCGAGAATGTCTATTCCACGAATGGCTTGCTCTGTGGTTAGCTCATCTGGATCTCTGGCGCCTGCGCTTTCGTAACAGTGTACACATTTTAGGTTGCAGGCGCGTGTTATGTTCCAGACGACTTGAAACGGTGCGCCAGGGACGTATGGACGCCTGACGCCAAACCACGCTATACCTNTAATAACGCTGACTAAGCCGCGGCGCCAATACGGGTCGCGGAACTTGTTTTTCAACTGCNCCTCGGTGAGTCCAAATCCCCGGCATGCTAAACGNAGAATGGGCGAGAGAACTGTTCGTGACACTCGGCAGGATACGCAGGCGTCTTTTCTGGCTCCTACATAGAGTTCAAGGGCTACATCTAATCTGTTCGCCTTGTCTCGACTGCAGTGTTTAGAGAGCGCCTTCAAAATGCTTCTAGTGAATGGGTTATCTGCTGCCGCCTTGAAGGTTTGAAGCGTGCTAGCAGTGTCCGCGCTCTCACCCAAAGGGATTATTCCCCTCTAATGATATTCATTAAGAAATCTGAACTTAATAGTTTCCACTAGCCAAGTCTTTCTTAATCATGTGACTGTTACAATGCAGTAACAGAAGAGGAACTATATAATGCCCATAGAATTATTGAGAGGACCTCCACGTAATTTTTGAACTACGTACGAGTGTTAATAGGATTTTACGCAGACTTGATGGTCTGTCCCCGTGCGAAAGTTAAGCCTTTGTGGAGGCCCGTGTTGTAACTCCGCAGAGTTCGCCTAAAAAACTTGCTAACACTCAAGTATATCGCCCTCAAATATGCACACGAGGTTTCAGCAACCCAAAACAACTTGAGATTTGCATTTTTCAATGTCCTCAAAGATGTCGACGTAAGCCCTATAAGCCTAATCAGAGCCAGTCTTTTCCATAGTTTTTGCTCATACTAAGCAAGTCTAAAATGTCGACTTTGCTGTCGCCATTAAAGTCGCAAAGAGGATTCCAATTCGGTTTGGCCGAAGTTGAGCCGTATGCTTGTCTTAATTCAGCCAAGTCCAGATTGTTTACTATTCCATCGCCGTTCACGTCACCAGTGATGGTCACTTGAACAGTACTATCGATGAGAATATTGTCTGAGGTGTCAAGTTCTCCTAAGACTGCAGTTACGCGAGTATTTATGGTGTAGTTTCCTCGCTGAAAGTCGTTGGTGTCCCAGTTGATCGTCAACGTGACAGTGTTTCCGCTAGCCAGATTCGAGATGCTCTCTGTGCTTACCAGGGTTGAGTTAGCGTAAACATTGACGTCGAAGGTTTCCGTGAAGTCTCCTTGGTTCTGAATAGTCACGCTGATTTCTACAATGCCTCCTTGATAAACGACTGTTGGAGTGGGGGTCGTATTTGTGACAGCGACGTCGTGCAGAAGGTAGTTTCTGTTGGCAGTCAAAAACACACGGTCATTTGGCACATATTCAACAAACCTGAAAGGACCAGACCCGGTCAGCGTAGGTTCAGGCGTAGAGACGAATGGGTCGGCTATCGATTGCCACTTGTGTTTAGGAACTATAGGTATGCTGCCTATCCAATCGAGAGCCCGTGTGTTCATGGTGCTTTCATAGATCACAACCGTAGAGGCGTCAGGGGCGTCCACATGGTGCACGTTAGCAACTCTAGCATAGCTGTTGCCCATTTTATGTGTCTTTATGTAATCTATTGAGAATTTGACATCCGCCGATGTCAACTGCACTCCGTCGTGGAAGTAAATGTTGCTGTTTAGGTCGTAGACCAACTTCGTGGCTGTAGAACCTGTATCTGGGTTTAACCACGTGTCGACTGTCCAGCCACTTGCAATTCGAGAAACTGGCGGATTCAAGTTCCGAACTCTTAGAAGTGATTCATAAATCAAGTCGGTTATAGATTGTTGAGGTGACGAAAAAGTGAGCAGTGGGTTCAGACCGTTGGGATCGCCGACTATTCCATAGCCTAGCGTGCCGCCTGCTGGCTGGTTCTGCTGATGTGTCATAAGGAAAGTCCACCAACTATCAACTCCATTTCCATCTTCGTTCACCACGTTTACCCATAGGTTCTTGTGAGCCTTGTAACCGACTCTGGCGAACAACGGTATTATCCCAACCTGTTCTGCCAAGATTCTTTGCGCTTCCTTAGCAGCCAACACAGCGGTCCCCTCATCGGGCGCCTGTCGAAGTTCCCTAATGCAACTATCAAATTGTGTGTTGTTGAAGCGTACATAATTAGAACCGCAACTTCGAATGGTATCTGATTGGTACAAACCTCCAAAATATGTTGCTGCAGTGTCTGCAGTTACATCGCTGTGGTACATGTCTTGCTTTCCAATGTTCAAGTGAAAATCACTTTGCACAATCACGCTAGTGAAGACGTTCGACCAATCGGTTATGGTTAAGTTAACCGGGATTCCCAACGTTAACATTTCAGTAGTTAATCGTTGAGCCACTTTCAATCTGACTGGATCTTCACTTACTGCAAAAAATTTCAGCGGGTCAAGGTCTTTTCCTGCTTTCAAATGATCGGAAGGATAGTCACGGATGCCATCACCATCGCCGTCTACGAAGCCGCCTGAGTCCAATTGAACCGCGGCTTCTGTCTTGTTATACTGATGAGCATCTGCCTGTGAATTGTACCATTCGGTCATCCAGGGCATGACTGGAGTGCTTAAGACCACTCCGTACCCTTCTAGGATTTCGTTCACGTATCGGGATTTGTCGGTTAAATGGGCTAAGGCGTGTCGGAATGATTGATAACTTGTAGGTGAGGGCCAAGTTCGATACGTAGGGAGTGTTTCATTGTTGTTTAAGTCGATTTCGAACATGGCCAGTTCTGAAACTGCATCCAAGGTGATTGAGGTGTTCCACGGTGAGGTTGAATACCTGTCAATTAATGTGGTGTTGAGTGTTGAATCCAAGAGGTCTATTTGGTTGGCTTCGAATGCTTGTATTAGGGCATCGTAGGTAGGGTATAGTCTGATTATTAGATTGTCCACTCTGGCTCCGCTGACCTGTGGCGTCGTGCTTGGACTTGAGACTGGTATCTCGAGTGGTAACAAGAGAAGAAGTGCGAGGGCGAAAATCTTTGGTTTCATGTTTTGTCTTCCTAAGTTCTTTGGGAGGCATAGCTGATGCTATACGGAGAGCTTGTGCCCTCTACCCATGCTGAGCCTACAGTTGAATCCCACACTTGATAGTAGCTGGATAAACTGCGAGGGTCTGGTGAAAGGAAAATTGTCCCAAACGGAGTTTCTATGTTGCTCCACATCTTGTCTGTCGCATCATATCTTATCTGCTGAAGTTTGGTGTTGAGTGTTATATCGCAGCCTATCCATCGAACATAGAGATTGCCCTTGCGAGGGTCGACAGAGATGGTTGGCAATGGGTCTGGAGGTTTGGGGTAGATTTGACCGCCTTCGAGCGTGACCAGTGTAGTTTCTTCGCCCCACACGCTGTTAGTTCGGTTCAAGGCGACCAAGTTGCATGTGAAGTTTTGTAGATAAACGACATAAATGTTGTCGCTTTTAGCCACAGCGGAGAAAGAGCCAAAGTCCCCGGTTGTCGAGTTTATGGGTGTGGCTGTTTCTGGCGTTAGGAGCCATGAGTTGCCGTTCCAAAGGTTGCCGCAGATAGGACCATTTGAATAAGAGTAGAGTACATAGACTCTCCCTGAACTGAGGGGCGTCGGCACAGTCCACCAGAGTTTATCAAGCGTAGACAACAGCTTCGGTGGNCCCCAGAATGCCCCNTCGGGGGTCGTTGCTTTAATAATGTAGGGTTTCGTGTCAGCTGGCACTGCGATATCGTTGGTTCTGTAGCTTATCCATGGAAAACCGTTTGTATCCACGCAGATGTTTGGTGCCCAGAAGTTTCCGCTGATTACCAAGTGCTCTGGATCCCATGTGATTGTTCCACCATTTATCGAGCCTCTTCTGTGAAAGATGCCTGTGGAATCGCGATAGGCATAGTGCACGTAAGCTCCGTCTAGCCATATTGAGAAAAGGTAGCCATACATAGCTTCTCTCACTGCAGTTGGAGGGCTCCAATTGATTCCGTTAGAGGAGGTTTTGTAAACCATGTTTTTGTAGTCGGAGTAAAAGACCCAGTGCAATCCTTCCGCGTGGAAGGCTTTTCGTTGGAAGGGAAGATTTGTTGAAAGATAAAAGTCTGAAGTGCCAGCTGTTGCAGTTGATTTTACGTTTACCGTTCCGTCGATCAGGGTGTTGTCGGCTGTGTCCACTTCGCCGAATACGATGCTTGCTTGCGCCTTGATTTGGTAATAACCTTCAGCCAGATCCGCCGTGTTCCACGTGAATGTTAGATCTTGCGATGCCATTGCTGCCAAGTTGCTGATGGTTTGAGGCATTGATACAGGCACCGTGTTGGCGTAGGCGCTCACATCGAAGGTCTCAGTGTAGTCACCTTGGTTCTCAGTGGTAACATAGATGGAGACCAGTTCTCCCCTAACCACGGTGTTCTTGGAGACCGTGACCGAGCTGATGGCTACATCGTGCACGCTTTCTGCACTAATGGTTGCTGGATAGCCCTGCCTAATGAGTGACTGTAGATTTGCGATGCTCGCTAAGACGGTGACGAGCAAAACTGAAATTAAAAGGATACGAGAAAGCGTTAGGGATTCTTTTGTCATTGAAATCCCCCAGTTTCATCTGGCGTTTGAGGCTTTATGCTGGTTTTCTTGGGCTCTTTTGTCCCAAGGAGGTTCAAAAAAGGGGGTATGGAGAGATTGTGCGTTTCCTCTCTTTTACGTATTGTAGAATACTTGTAGGCTAAAGTTTTCAGTGCCTGTTGGGATGTAGTATCCGTCGATTAGCACATAAATGAATGTTGGGTTTTCCATTTTTGTTCTTTCAGGCGAGTTCATGTGCGCGCCGTCAGTGTTGTAGCCTTCGTCCCAGTAGACGATCAGGTCAAGGTCGGAGGTTGGATAGAGTGTCCAGTCATTGTCCCACCAGAGCAGCAGCGTCACCTCGGTTGTCATTGCGGGAACTGGAACCACAATCCAGCCTATTGATTGTCCGTCAGCTATCGATCCTGACATGCTTAGGTCTGGAGTTGGCAACGGTTTTTCAGTGACTTTGATTGTGATATCTGCTGAGGCATCGTCGTAGCTTGTCCAGTCGTTTTCTATGACCACCTTGATGAATCCATGTTGGATTTTGCTCAGGCGTGTGTAATCGTCCCAGAAGACGCCTGCGATCGCTCCCTTCCATTGAGTTGTGCCATCAGTTACTAGGAACCATCCGTCACCCCAAACGTTGGCGCTATCAATGTAGTAGGCGTAAGTTGTTCGAATGGCACTGCCGATATACACTTCGAAGCTGTTCATTGCTAGCGGGTCAACGCCTACGTTCACGTTTGACAACGTTACTCTGATTGAATTTGTTGTTGGCTTCGCTTTGAAGATGTACTCCATCTTGTGGCCCGGAGCCAAACCGCTAATAGTAGTTTTGTATGTACCTGAGCCCACTATTGGAATGTTGCTTATGTCAATTAAAGTTCCTGTAGGCGGAAGTGGCGGCGCAACATCACCATAAGATGTATCAGCCTGCAGAACTGCTAACGCGTTTGCGGCGTTGAGGTATCCTGCGCCTTGGTCGTAGCTATTGTACCCAGGCAACAATACTGCGCCGCCTGTCAACGCTTGCTTGTAATCCTCTGGACTCGCTCCTAGTCCGTGCATTTCGTTGTAGGCGTTTAGCAGAGCTGTAGCGCCTGAGATGGCTGGTGTTGCCATTGATGTGCCGGAACCCCAAGCAATGCCTTGGCCGCCGGGTACATTGTTGTAGGCGGAGAGCACGTACATTCCTGTAGCGGAAAGTGTTGGCTTATCGCGACCGTCGGAAGTTGGTCCACGGCTGCTGAAGGCGTAGATTTGTGGAGTTGGACTTGTAAAGAGGTATGAACCGATTCCGAGCCATTGATAGTTGTAGTCCCAGAAAGCCTTGGTGTTGACGGGATTTGCAGCCGCTGCTGCGGTTATTGATGTATGTGCAGAGCCTGGGCTGCCGACTGTCATGGAAGCGGGTCCTTCGTTGCCGGCTGCAGCTACAAGAGTTATGTCATTTCCAGTGATGATATCAACGAGTGAGTCTTCCATGTCTCTTCCATCGTAGAGGGTGGGTCCGCCAAGGCTCATGCTGATTATGTCGACGTCATATCCATAGGTTACCTTTAGGTCAAGAGCGTGTTCCATTCCAGCAATGATGTAAGACTCTGGAACTGCTCCTCCAGTGTGGTCAAAGACTTTGACTACGTAGAGACTTGCCGCTGGTGCCATTCCTAGAGTCCAAATGATTTTACTCCCAGGTGTTGGTCCTGCAGGCAAGGGAATTCCGCTGTATAGCTCAAGGGCTAGCGCGTAGGTGTAGAGTGTAGTTCCTGGAAAAACTATGATTCCAGCTGTGCTTGCGACGGTTCCTGCGACGTGAGTTCCGTGGTAGTGGTTGTTGATGTTGCTCCATCCTCCGTATGTTGGATCGCCAGCATCGTAACTGAGGTCGACCCCGCCGGTTATTGAAGTGCCACCGAACATGAAGTGGCCTGTCCATATGCCAGTGTCAATGATAACCACTAAGGAGCCTAATCCATAGTTGGTGCTTCCCCATATTGCTTCCGCGCCCATGGCCTTGGTGTTCCAGTAGTTACCCGGGTCAGAAACTGCAAGCTCAGCAGGAGTGACTGAAATGGTTTCATAGTCAGCTTCCTCAACAATTATCGGTTTTGCGACTAGTGCATCGATATCATCTCCTCCTTGCGGTCCCATCAAAGAGGCACCTGGTGCACTTGTCAACTGCCTCAGCGAGTCATAGTATATTCTTTCGACCAGACTATTCTGAGTCAACTCAATTATTTTGTTTGCTGGAAGAGAAGCAGATAATCCACTCAGGTATTCGAACACGTATCCGACTTTGCCTCCAAGCTCATTTATCTGGTTGATTACGCTGGAATATTCATTCGAAACTGTCTCGATCAGCACGTTGATGGATTCACCTGCATTCGCCAGTTCGTTCATCAGTATTGGAGATATTTTTTGGATGCTTGGGACGACTTGGCTGTTNACTAAAGGAATTACGGTAAACATTGACAGGAGCAAAATTGGCGCTAANATTGCTGCTTTGAGATTCAGTTTGCCCAATGGGTGTATTGNNATTGTATACATTTTTCATTCTCCTTTCTACTATTCTATACGCGCCTCATATATACGATCCANTTTCAATTTGAATCTTGTGGAACTATCTTCCATGTGTAAGTTCAAGAAATCGCAGCTAAAATTATAAGCAGAATGCCAACATAGGTTTCAGACTTGCCAGGTGAAGAAACAATGACAGAGGATGAAAAATTCGAGAAGCTCAATACGGAAATGTTTCAGAAGTTCATGAACAAGAACCCCCATTACGCCACATTTTTTGGGCTGCATGACCCATACGATTGGCAGATGCCAAATGGAAGCAGCAAAAACGTGCTTGAAAACTTTGAATTAGAAAAGGAATGGATTGACCGCGCAAAGAAAACGGTGAAATTCGACAAACTCAGCAGTGACCACAAGATTGACTGGAAAGTATTAGAGCACTTCTACGAGCTGGACAGCTTTTCGATCAATGAACATCGAACATGGGAAACCAATCCAGATGCTTTCGATGAAATGGGCGGGGTGTTTTTCGTTATGCTGACTCGCGATTATGCGCCCATAGGAAAGCGAGTTGAGGCGATAGTAGCCAGATTGGAAAAACTCCCCAAATACATTGAGGAGTTTAGAACACGATTCGAAAAGTCGAAGCCAGTCAAGCTTTGGACCGAAGTGGCTATAGAAAGCTGCCAGCAGATTCCAGGGTTGTTCCAGTTCATCGTATCGGCCACGAAGGGAACGGTTTCAGATGAGCTTCACAACAGACTGACAAAAGCAGTGATGAACTTGCAGCAACCAGTAAAACAGCACCTAGAATGGCTTCAGGCCTTGTTGCCGATAACAAGGACGGAATGGACTCTCGGAAAGGAAAAGTTCGACAAGCTCCTAAGAATCCGCGGTTTGGATATGACTGCAGAAGAGATTCACAGACTCGGAGTCAAATATTTGCAAGAACTAAAGGAAAAGAGAGCTAAACTGGCAAAGCAAATTGCGCCTGGAAAAGGCATCAGCGAAGTGAGGGAATTAATTGAAGCCAAAACTCCCAATACCTTTGAAGAAGCTTTGAAGGCCACAAAAGAAGCCATGGAAAATTCGCGGGAATTCATAATCAAGAACGATCTAGCAACCGTTTATCCCGACGATGCGCTTCACGTTGAAGAAACGCCTGGGTTTATGGCGCCCCTCATTCCTTTCGCAGCCTTAATAGGAGGAGGCAAATTTGACAAGCGCCAAGAAGGAATCTACGTAGTCACCCGCCCAAAAGAAGTTGCGAATCTGGGCAAACACCTGAACCACGCTAGCATTCCAAACACGGCGGTTCATGAAGGCTTTCCTGGGCACTTCCTTCAGAGCGCAATGTCCAACCGTGGCTCGTTTGTCCGACTGCTTGCGTTTGGAACGGAGGTAATTGAGGGCTGGGCTCACTACTGCGAAGAAATGATGACTGAACATGGATTCATCAAGAGCCTAGAATCCCAGTTCATGAAGGTGAACGACGGAATATGGCGTGCAGTGAGAATAATCGTGGACATCAAATTGTCTAGTGGAGAAATGAGCATCGAAGAAGCAGTTGACATGCTCATGAAAGAGGCTGGAATGTCCAAAGAAGGCGCCGTAGCCGAAGTTCGAAGATACACGCTAACGCCTGGATATCCGCTGTCCTACCTCTTAGGCAAACACTTAATCCTGAAACTGAGAGACGACATAAAGAAGAGAATGGGCACGAATTTCAGTCAGAAATTCTTTCACGATACAATAACAGCCAATGGTGAACTCCCCATATACTTGCTCAAAGAAGTCTTCAACATGAAACTGGCTGAACTGGGAATCAAATAGCTTAGCCAGCGTCCACGACCTTATTTCTTAGGACTCCTATTTCTTCGATTTCTATCTCGACAGAATCCCCTGATTTCAAGAATTTCGGCATAGGCTTCATGACAAATCCTACGCCAGCCGGCGTACCTGTGGCTATTACATCGCATGGTTCAAGCGTCATGACTTGGCTCAGTTTCTGCACGATTTGATAAACGTCGAAAACCATGTTGCGTGTTGAGGAGTTCTGGCGTAGTTCACCGTTAATGCGTGTGCGAATCCATAGATTTTGAGGGTTGCCGATTTGGTCAGTCGTTGTGATGCATGGTCCTATAGGTGCGAAAGTGTCGAAGCTTTTCCCACGAGTCCATTGCTTGTCCTTAAATTGAATGTCCCTTGCTGAAACATCGTTGAAGCACGTATAACCATAAATATGGCGCCTAGCTTCCTCCAAGCTGATGTTTTTCCCTCTTCTGCCGATGATAACGCCTAGCTCAGCCTCGTAGTCTAGCTTTTCCACAAAAGCTGGCTTGCTTATGACGTCATCGGGACCGATGACCGATGTGCGAGGTTTCATAAAAATAATCAAGTCGTCTGGAAGAGTCGCGTTTGTCTCCGCGATGTGATCGCGATAATTCAAGCCAAGACAGACTATTTTCGGAGGGGAGACAAGCGGTGCGAGCAGCTTTGTGTTTTTGAGGCCTATTGTTGCTTTCCCTTTGTCATTTTCATGAGCCCTGTCGAGAAGATGAGTGATCTCAGCTAGGCTCTTGTCGCCCAGACGAATCAAATCATCAAGACTCGGAGGAAGAACTCGTTTCATTGTCTGCGCTAGGATCGGCAAGTCTAGGATTTGGTCTGGGGCGATTTGAAGGCCGTATGACTCTCTCTCCGTTGAACTGAAACGAACCAATCTCACTTGGCAGCCTAGCCCCTTGCCTTCATGCCGGAATAACGTTTGAAAAGCTTGTGTTCAACATCGAAGCAATCTAGAACTCGACCGACAACAAAATCCACCAAATCATCGATCTTTTCAGGCTTGTAGTAGAAGGCCGGCATAGCTGGGACGACAAAAACTCCCTGCTCGGCTACCGCGAGCATGTTGCGCAGATGAACAGTACTCAAGGGTGTTTCACGCGGCACAACAACAAGGCGCCGCTTTTCCTTCAGCGCTACGTCAGCCGCCCTTAGAATGAGGTTGTTAGCGAATCCGTGCGCAATGCCCGCTAAAGTCTTCATTGAGCATGGAATTATCACCATGCCGTCGGTTCTGAATGAACCGCTCATCAACGGGGCTGTCAATTCATCTACATCGTAGATGTGCTCTGCGAGCTTCTCGAGGTCTTTCTTGCTCAACCCAAGTTCGTGTTCGATTACTTTCTCAGCTGCCTTGCTCACGATTAGATGCGTTTCAATGTTCTTGTTTTTCAGTACTTCTAGGAGGCGTTTGCCGTAGACTATTCCGCTGGCGCCTGTGATAGCTACTACAAGTCGCAAGTTTCCTTTGTGCACACACCCTAAACAGCGGTCTGTAGACCTAGAACCTCTTTCAAATCCGCTCTGTATTGACCCAGTTTGCCTCCGTAGTTACCTGCTGAAATTCTTAAAACGCCAGGAACCTTAGTCGCTGCTTTAATGCCCGCAGCCATGGCTCGCTTAATAGACTCCAAGCTCAAACCGTCAATCACAATCTCATAGATATTGTTCACGTTGTCTGGAACACGGGAGTCTGGCACAATCTTCTTCAGCTTAGGGCAGAATTGATGAAAGGTTGAAGCCTTCAGCTTATACTTCAATGAACCTGCTTTTGAGCCTGAACGGCAGATGCCGCCAGGAAAAGGCAGAATAACTCTTTCACGTAGTTGGTTAATAGCGTTCACAGCTTCCTCGGCTGCCTGTAGACTAGCTTTTCGATCATCAGCCATGATGAGGAAGTTCCCGCCTCCGATGGCATTGACTGCCCCGAAGCGGTCTTCAACAATGAACTCGCCTTCCATTACGGGAATGCGCCACACGGGACGCTCAAACATCGTGTCTTTCTTTTGGAAGCCGTCGCCGAAGTAGCGAAGACTACGCCCCACTTTCATCCTTCTCTTAGCTTCAGGCAACGCATCAAATGCTGCAGTCGTGGGGCACGTCATCACGCACTGCCCGACCCTTAGAATCATCTGTGATTTCAAATCAAGCCTACTACGGTGATAGATCTGAACAATGACGCCGGTTCTTCCATCTGGTGTCTTGTCCGCTGGCACAAATGCTTCGATTCCTGCCTCGGCAGGCGACATGATGATTGAAGTCCCAAAGCCTATGGCAGTCTTAGCTGCAGTCAAAGCCCATTTTTCATTCTCAGCTGTGATCAAGACCCTTCCAGCCCACATAGGAAACATTTCGGCAAAGGTGTCTTCAATTTCCACGAATGTGTCGGTTCCTGTTTGGTGTTTGATTGTCTGAGGCTGCATTCCTTATCTCCTTCCGATACCTTTTTTTCTCCATCTCATCTGCCGTACATTCTGGGTCGCCTTGAATAAAGCATCATCTTCTTTAAGACTTTTCGCTAAGGTATGAGATAATCAGTGGACTGCAATCGGAACTCAAAAGATTCATGCGGGCGCTATCGTTAGATGGAGTATTTGAAATCAATGGAGATGGTCGAACACCATGATAAAGGCTGCTATCTTTGACATGGACGGAGTAATCGTAGACAGCGAGCCTATGCATATTGAAGCTGAGAAGCGGATTCTGCTCAAGTATGGAGTGGAGATATCAGCAGATGAGTTGAGGACCTATACTGGAACCACAGCGGAATCTGAGTTCGCGGATCTGATTCGGAAATACGGGTTGAAAACGACAGTTGATAGACTATTCCGCGAAAAAGAGGCTGTTCTATTCGACTTGCTAGAAAGGCGGACAGAGCCTACAAAAGGTGTGATCAAACTGATCAAAAGCCTGAAGCAGCAGGGTCTTAAGCTGGCAATAGCCTCTAGCGGCCACAGAAAACTAGTGCACTATTTCTTAAGAAAGCTGAAGATTGTCAGCCTCTTCGACTCGATTGTCTGTGCAGAGGATATTACTCGAAGTAAGCCTGACCCTGAAATCTTTCTCAAAGCAGCAAAGAACTTGAGCTTGGACCCGGCTGAGTGCGTTGTGATCGAGGATTCAACGTTAGGAGTGACGGCTGCAAAAAGCGCAGGAATGAAATGCATTGCATTCAGAAATCCGAATAGTGGCAATCAAGACTTGTCAAAAGCTGACTTGATAATTGATGACTTCAGGAAACTTGACACTCAATGGCGTGCGATGAAGCTGGGTTCAGTATAGCCGACCCAAATGATGGCACATCCAAGAAACACTGAATCTGAAGGAGGGATTAAGCGAATCGAAAGGAAGAAGGGCGGGTGAGCTCTCTTAAGGCTGCAATGCTTTGAGCCAATTTCGATATGTTTCTTCGTCTGATGTGGGGGATTGGGTCAACTTGGTTTTGGTTAAGGGTGTACCTTTCTTCGAGTGAGGTTTCCTTGCCAGAGAGTCCGAGTATTTCTCAATTTCCCTTGCGTCCTCGGCCAGTTTCGCAGCCAACTGAGCTATCTCATGAGCGCAAGCAACAAGAGGGATGTATTTCTCCCTGTCTTTCTCAATGAAGCAAGCCCGCGTGTTAATTTCAGCAACCTTCTTTGTCAATTCGTAGGCAGCCATAGCTTTCGCCTTGGCATAAGGGTTGCTGAAATCCAACTTGTCTCGAATAGTGTCAGTATCAACTATCAATCTAGGGAGCGTGAGGGGCAAGCCTTCCTTGAGGATGGCTATCAACCTATCAATCTCCTGATGTAATATTCTTAGAACTCCGACAGTCGCAAGCACTTTAATAACATTGGAGTTGAAAATCGCCATTTCTACGGGATCTAGAAACTCTCTGCGGGCTCCGATCAAAGGGTCACCCATAAGAATCATATAGCCCAGACCCTGCTTCTCAAGTTCCTCTTTGAGGCGCTTTGCCACACTGTCTGAAACCACGACGCTTGGCACTCCACTCTGCAATGTAGTTTCCCTTGCTTTAGCTGGTCCGGGAATCGCTGGGTTTGGGGAGATGAGAATTACTAGATTCGGGTTGAATGCCAACAGTTTGGGCAGGGCCTCTTCGACATCGTCTACCCCCATCTTTGAGCCAGTAGTCACTGTCCGCACTTTGATGTCCTCGCGTTCGGCCAATTCATCAAGAAGAAGTTCAAATACCGGGGATGCGCCGATATTGCCGCATTTGAAAATCCCTATGGTCACTTTTCCAAGAGACTCACCAATTGTGCTTATTGAATGTGCTTATAATAATTTAGCGGTGATTCGAGAGAATGTGTATATACCATCTTAATATCCACATACGATATGACGAACACGTATATATTCCGCGGTCGCTTTGAAGTTACCGTAGTCTAAGGTGAGAAATGTGGAAACACTTGAAATTACGCCTTTAAAGGATAGGAAGTTGCTGGTCTTAATAGCTGAGAAAGAGTATAACGAGCCATTCTGGCTGATTGAACCATCGCAAACGCAACAGTCTCAAGAGCATCGCCTTCTTTCCAGACCTTCCGTAGCGTTTCGTAGTTTCTTAGAGAAGTTGATCAAGGAGACCAATCCAGACTTCGCTACAGAAGAGCGTGGTATGCGCTCTATCGAAGAATTCCACGAAGACAACGTCTTGGCAAAACTATTCGAAAAGAACAAAGTTCCTTTCTGTTCCGCTGACATTGATGAAAATGCTAGAGCCTACCTAAGCCTTCAGTTGGATGAAAAGAACCTCTTAAGAAAGCGAACACTCGACGCGTTGAGTGAAATCTCTGCAGGAAAGGGCAACAGCAAAGAGTCTACCATTAGAGAGGAATATTTGGTAGCTTATGGACAGCATCTGCAGAGTGAGCTAGAGGAACAAGAGCATGAGGCTGGTTTTCCGATTAGGGAAAGCTGGATCGCTATGAGCATTCTGGACAATGCCCGAAAACTGAATGGGAAAGAAGAGATCACCAGTCTTCACATATCTAGCCCACAGCATGTTGAAGGAGTCAGAAAACTACTGGAATCCATGGATGTGAAAGTTGAAACTCTGAAGCTTTCAAAGGAAGTAGTCTTAGCCCATTCAGAGGGTTCTTACTCTACGGAAATGGAAGACTTACTGCAGTCCATGCGGATCAAGGTCAAACCAGTCATCAAAACCGCCGCGGAGGAATCACCTTATCTTTTGTTCTTTCTAGACACTGACAAAATGGCCAGCCCCTTTGATGTGTGCATGGCCTATGACGCAGGATTCAACGCCGTCATACCCTATGGAAACGTTAGTTCAGAGGATGCGAGAAGAATCGTTCAAGACGCTATGTTCTCGAGAGGACCAAAGGGAGTTAAACACACCTGTTTTTTCATTGGAGGTAAAGACTATGCAAAGGCTGAAGAGATATCAGAAATCATCAGGAATGTGATGTTTCCACCCTTCGAAACCAGCATCATAGTCGATCCAGCAGGGGCTTATACAACTGCAGCTGCCGCTGTCGCCAAGCTTGAAGAAGCTCTAGCATCGAAGAAGCTCGGAAATCTGAAAGACAAAACTTGCGCTGTTTTCGGAACTGGTGCAGTTGGGAGAATCATAGCGGTTCTGCTAACGAGACTTGGATGCGAAGTCATGATTTTGAGCTTGAACCCTAAACGTGCGGATGGAGACGAGTACGCAGCTGAGGTTGCGGAATCTCTGCGCAAAAGGTATGGAGCTAACGTGGAAGGCGTATTTGCGTCCACATCAGTCAAAAAACTTGACGTCTTGAAGAAGGCTGAAGTGGTTTTCTGTGCTGGCACTGAAGGAGTTCGTGTCATAGAGAAAAATCTGCTGCAGAAACTGAAATTCATGAAGGTCATTGCTGACATAAACGCCATTCCACCTTTGGGCTTGGAAGGAATGAAGCTAAATGACGACATGCGCGAGATTGTGCCGGGAATCTTCGGAATCGGTGCGCTTACAATAGGAAGGCTGAAGCATAGCATTGAGAAGGAAATGTTGAGGAAAGCGCGAGGAAATGGAAGGGGCACCTACAACTACAATTTCGCACTGGAGCTTGCACGGAAACTCCTCACCAAGGAAGCTCGCGTAGCCGCACTTGCTTTGACACTAAACTACCCCAGTAGACAGAAAGACGCAAAGAGTTAGATCAAAACCGAAAGGAAGTATTGGTTGCCAAGGACAAAAGCCATTTCCTAATCTTAGTGCTCTGGCTTGTAAGCCCGATTTATGGTAATCTCGGCGATATCCGCTGCGCATTCAGCGACTCTTCGTATGCTTTCGCGTATTGAACATGTTGCACATATTATAAAGGGATTTTTCTTTTCGTGCAAGAATGCCCAAGATGCAATCTCACGACCGAGTTTCTGGACGATTTTCTGTTGTTCTATTATTTCGTCAGAATGACCAAATCCATTCGAAAAGAAAGCCTCAACTGCTTTGCCATAGCTGCTAAAGGCGTTGCCCCCAGCAGTCAACATGAGTTTTATCAGAGGCTCGGATACCCTCAATCGTTGCCCTGCAAGCGTGATTACTTGTCTTGCAATGTTGGTTGCGTTGTCTGCAACCTGCTCGATTCTATGCACAAGCGTCTGCAGATCCAGGCAGTCTATAGGTTCCAGTCCCAGCTGATTCGCTAGAGCAGGGTCCAAGGAAGCTCTGCGTAGCAGTCGAATAATGAAGAAGGAAAAGTGGTCAACGTCGTCGTCCAAGGAGTAGACCGCCCTCGCCAACTCCACATTCTGATCTTTCAGTGATTCCAAACCATCGCGGCACATTGAATTAGCTATTGTGTGCATTCTCTGAATCCCCGATATTACGGACGCTTGTGATTCATCCATCAAAGTCACTATGCGCATGCTCTTGGCATCAGATTCCATTATTCTCATGTAGAGTATTCCGACTACACGGCGAATTGTCCTCTGCTGGGTCGCAGGAAAAACTCTTTTCGAAACGAGTCTTATTGCCGAATAACCGTTCAAATAACAAGCAATGATATTGCGAACAATCATAATGTCTCTTTCATCTGGGTCTATGTGAAGAGTCAATTCTCTAGACTGTTTTTTTCTTCCTATACCAGGAAAAACAACCAAAGAACGGTCTCGTTGAACAGCAAGGGACACGACATCACCTTGTTTTAGCTCGTTCAGCTTCGTCCAGTCCTTGGGCAATGAAATCACAAGAGAGGATCTTCCTAAAGACATTATCTTGCGTTCTTCCATACATCACATCATCCTTTAACACAGCGAGAGAGAAGGCCCGTGTATATACCGCACTTCCAAGTATATATGTCTATTCTCAGCGACTATAAAATTCAAGAATATGAAGGGTTACGCAGATGTTTTGGTCAGTTTGATTACTTTGTATCCACGGTTTCTCGGTCCAACCGCCTTCTGCTGCAATATTTGTCCTGTGCTGAGCATGTGATAACCTTAATAGGTCACGATATGTTTAGTAGATTTTTCAACACTCTACGGCAAAGCTTCACGATTGGCAATTGGAGACTCACAGATGCTTGGTCTTACTGTTGTGCTGCTTACAGGTCGAACACTGCGTCAAGGCCAGGGAAAAGAGTACGGCAAGCTTTCAGAGAGATATTGGAAAAGCGTCGCAAAATGCGAAATAGACCCAGACGACTTGAAGAAACTGGGGACAACAGACGGCAAAGCCGTGAAAGTCACAACTAGCTACGGTTCAGTGGTCTTGAGAGCTGTTAAATCGTTGCGCGGACCTCATCCGGGTAAGGTCTTCGTGCCCTATGGCCCATGGGCAAGCGTTGTAGCTGATTCCAAGACCCATGGCACTGGCATGCCTTCATTCAAGGGAATCCAAGCAGTGGTTGAGCCTGCGTCAGACCTAGAAGAAGTGCTGACCCTGAAAGAGCTACTGCTCTCTCATTATGGCAAGAAGCGAGGGTCTCAATGACTGTAATCTCAAATGTCACTTGCCCCGTTTGCGGCTCCCTCTGCGACGACTTGGAAATTGAGGTTGAAGGCAATAATATAACCAACGTGAGAAACGCTTGCGGCATGGGTGAATCTAAGTTTCTCGGCTACGCTTCTCATAGACCTTCGAATCCTCTTGTCCGAAAAAACGGTGAACTTGTTAAGGCTACAATGACCGAGGCAGTACGGAAGAGTGCCGAGATCTTGGCTAACGCCTCATACCCCATACTCTACGGCTGGTCTAACACAAGTTGCGAAGCTTTGAGCGCTGGCATTGAACTGGCTGAGGAAGTGGGTGGTGTAATAGACAACACCTCAACCGTGTGCCACGGACCTTCCGTGTTAAGCATTCAAGATGTGGGCTTCTCTACATGCACCCTCGGTCAGGTTCGACATCGAGCTGATTTGGTTCTGTATTGGGGCAGCAACCCTTGGAGCGCTCATCCTAGACATATCGAGAGATACACCAATTTCACGGAGGGCAGATTTCGCCACAGCGAGTGGCACAGATATATTTCAACACTCAGCGCGTATCGGTCTAAGAAGAGGGCTGAGCGCGCGTGTAAGCTGACCGAAGAAATCCATGAAGCCGCTGCTGAAACATCAACTGTCCTTGAGCAACCGCGACGATTACCGTCATCTCTGTATGAGAAAGAAAGAAAGATGATTGTTGTTGACGTGCGCAGAACGCGAAGTGCTGATATCGCAGATTGTTTTCTGCAGGTTGAACCCAACAAGGACTATGAGATTTTTCAAGCCTTGCGTTCATTGCTTCGCGATGAGGAATTGCAGGTTGATTCAGTAGGTGGAGTAAGCGTTGAAGTTCTAGAGGACTTGGTCGATGTACTCGTAGGGTGCGAATTCGGCGTATTGTTTTTCGGTGTTGGCTTGACTATGAGTGAGGGCAAGCTAAGAAACATTGAGGCTGGCATATCTTTGATTCGAGACTTGAACCAATACACCAAATTCATGATAATGCCAATGCGTGGACATTACAACGTCACTGGAGCTAATGTTGTTTCAACTTGGCAGACAGGGTATCCTTTTGCTGTTGATATGTCACAGGGCTATCCACGTTACAATCCAGGCGAGACATCGGTGGTTGACATTTTAAGCCGAGGCGAATCAGACGCTGCTTTGATTGTCGCATCTGATCCGGTGGCTCATTTTCCAAGGGAATCCGTGAAAAATCTTGTCGAAAAGCCGCTAATTGTGATTGACCCGGAAAGAAACGCGACATCCTTGTTTGCTGATGTCATCTTTCCGTGTGCTGTGGCAGGCGTTGAGGCTGAGGGCACAGCCTATCGTATGGATCGTGTGCCCCTACCACTTAAGCAACTTGTGAAGCCGCCTAAGTCCTGTCTCTCAGATCAGGAAATCCTGCGCAGAATTTTGCGTGAAGCGCGGCGCATCAAGAAGAAAGCTGGAGAGGCAATGGCAAATGGCTGAGCTTCTTGTCAAGAACGGATTCGTGTATGATCCTCTCAACGGTGTAAATGGAGAAAAGATGGACCTTTTCGCCAAAGACGGCAAAATAGTTGACAAGCTAAACGGTAGGAGAAAGAGAATAGTTGACGCTTCCGGCATGATCGTGATGCCTGGAGGCGTCGACATTCACTCTCACATTGCTGGACCCAAAGTCAATGCGGGTCGTTTGCTTAGACCTGAAGACCACTACAGAGACGTCGAGCCTAAGACTGACAAGACTAGATCCGGAGTCGGGCGCAGTATTCCTTCCACGTTTACAACTGGTTATCGCTACGCTCGATTGGGCTACACCACTGTCATGGAGCCTGCTATGCCGCCGCTTTTGGCTCGGCATGTGCATGAGGAATTAAATGATACTCCGATGATTGACAAGGCTGCCTTCCCACTCTTGAGCGACTGCTGGTTCGTGCTAGAGCCCCTTCAAAAGGGTCTCATTGAAGAAGCCGCTGCTTATGTGGCGTGGGCTATGGAAGCAACAAGGGGCTACGCCATAAAACTCGTCAATCCGGGCGGGCTTGAGGCGTGGGGGTTCGGCAGAAACGTGAGAAACATAGATGATACTGTACCTCACTTCAACATAACACCCAGAGAGATCATAAGGGGACTTTGCAGGGTAAATCGACTTCTGCACCTGCCTCACTCGATTCACGTTCACACAAACAATCTGGGCAAGCCAGGCAACTATGAAACATGCCTTGAAACCATGAAATGCGTTGAAGACTTAGCCCCCAGCGACTCCCGACCCGTCATCCATGTTACCCATCTTCAGTTCAGCTCCTTCAAAGGCGACGATTGGCAAACCTTCGAGTCAGGCGCAGAAGAAATCGCAAGGTACGTAAACACTCACANCCATGTTACAACTGATATNGGACAGGTCGCTTTCACAGACACTACAACCATGACAGCAGATGGCCCCTTTCAATTCANTCTGTATCAACTTAGCCACAACAAATGGGTGAACAACGACGTTGAAATAGAAACCAGCGCAGGCATTGTACCGTTCACTTACAAGCGCAGCAGTTTCGTTCACGCAACACAATGGTCAATTGGACTTGAACTGGCGCTTCTGATCAGAGATCCATGGAGGATGTACATGACCACTGATCATCCCAACGCGGCACCCTTTACTTTTTATCCGAAAATCATTTCGTGGCTCATGAGCAGAGTCGCCAGAGAAAAGTTGTTGAACAAAGTCAGTAGACGGGCTAAACACAAGAGTTTGCTGCCCACGATCGACAGGGAATACACTCTTTATGAGCTGGCTATTGCCACAAGAGCGGGGCAGGCAAAATCACTGGGCTTGAAGGACAAAGGCCATCTGGGCATTGGAGCAGACGCAGACATTGCAATCTACAATGTCAACCCCGAGGAAGTCGATCCCTCCAAGCAGTACAAGAAGGTTCGCAAGGCCTTCAAGAAGGCGGAGTACACGATAAAGAATGGACAAATTGTGGTCAAACGAGGCGAAATCGTGAAACCAGTTGACGGCAGGACTCTCTGGGTTAGACCTGAGCTGTCTAGTTCCAGAATGGAGATTTCTCCAAAGCTGAAAGAGGCTTTCGAAGACTACTACACTGTGCAATATGAAAATTACATTGTACCCGAGCATCATCTGGCCAATTCCTGTCCATTTTCTGTCAAGACGGAGGTCTGAGCAATCACGACAATAGTCAGTTTGCACCCGAAATACGTGTTCCAGTTTCCAGTTGAAGCCCAATCGATCTCTCCAGACAATTTTGCTGGAAAAACCCAAGAGGAAATCGCAAAGTCACCCGCTTGGGAAGGCAACAAACAACGCGCTCTAAGCGAGCTTTTCGAAATAGACGGCGAGTCAACAGACAAACCCGAGGACGTGAGTATTCAAGTCCACGGTGACGTACACAGGGTGAAGCGAATCGGCTTCGCCATGACGGCTGGAGAAATCATAATCTACGGAGACGCAGGAGTGCACCTAGGCGAGGAAATGAAGGGCGGGAGAATCTCTGTTGGAGGCAGCGCTGATTCTTGGCTGGGCGCCATGATGAAGGATGGAACAATTGAAGTGAAGGGAGACGCTGGCGACTGTGTGGGCGCTGCGTACCGCGGAAGCGTCAAGGGCATGCAAGGCGGCACCATAATCATCCACGGCAGCGCTGGAAATGAACTGGGCAACTTCATGAGGAAAGGCTTGATCAAGGTCTACGGTAATGCCGCTCAGTTTGCAGGTTTACACATGAAAAATGGCACCATACTCATCGTGGGCCATTCTGATGGCCGAGTTGGTGCGGAAATGACTGGCGGCAAAATAATCGTCAATGGAAAGTTGAATGAAGTCTTGCCGACTTTTCTGATCGACAGTATCAAGCCGAAAGTCAAGGTTGATGGCGACGAGGTTGCTGGGCCATTCTACACATTTGTCGGCGACACGGTTGAGGAAGGCGAAGGCAAGCTCTACGTGTCGAAGACTGCAAACCCGCACCTCAAGTTTTATGAGCAGTTTCTATAAGTCTGTTTTTCGTGGGAATCCTATTGCCAACAAGCAAACTCAGCGTTAACCGTGCGGCACTGAGACTCGTAGACAAACTGTGCGCGAACCCAGATGAATATGGCATTGTTGTTGAGAAAACAAAGAATGGCGCAACCCTAATTGATGCTGGAATCAAAGCTAAAGGCGGCTTTCAAGCTGGAAGAATTATAACTGAAATCTGCTTAGGCGGATTGGGAAAGGTCCAACTGTGCCCCGCTCAATACGATGACCTAGTTTTGTCGTCTGTGTTTGTCCACACTAATCAACCTGCCATATCGACCATGGGTTCGCAATTCGCAGATTGGCAAATCAAGCAGGGCGGCTTCACTGCCATTGGGTCAGGCCCGGCCCGCGCACTAGCGAGAAAGGACCAGAAACTATACGAAAAGATCGGTTACAAGGACGAATCCGACGCCACGGTACTAGTTCTTGAAACAGGAACTGAACCGCCCGAGACAGTGATCAAGGATATCGCGGAAGCTTGTGCAGTATCGATAAGCAAGCTTTCCTTGATTCTAGCGCCCACAACTAGTGTAGCTGGTTCAACTCAGGTTTCTGGGCGCATAGTCGAGACAGGCTTACACAAGCTTGTGAAGGTTGGTTTGGATCCCCAGAGGGCTACTAATGCCTTTGGTTTGGCGCCTATCGCGCCTACCCATCCCAAATTCGTGGCCGCAATGGGTCGAACAAACGATGCGATTCTGTACGCTGGCTTCGCCCACTACGACATTTCTGGCTTAAATGATGACGAGTTGAGCCAAATTGTTGAAAAGGCGCCTTCTTCTGCCTCCAAAGGCTACGGACAGCCGTTTCAGCAGATTTTCAAGAGCGCAAACTATGACTTCTATAAAATTGACGCAAACTTGTTTGCACCTGCCGTCGTCTCGGTTTGCAATCTGGATACAGGGAGCGTTTTCCAAAGCGGCAAGATTAACACCGAAGTTTTTAAACGTTCAATAGGTCTGAAAACCTTGTAGGATCAACAGGTTGAGTTTGCTTTTCGATTGGGTCTAAGGTGCTTCTGGACATATTGTCTGATGTGATCATTGCGGACAACGTGCATCAAAGGGGGGCTTTTGAAGAACAGAGCTTTTATCCGAAGATTGCGGAACTGTAGTCCCGTCGCCCTCACGGGACGGAGCACTATGGACCTGTTTGAGGCTGTAGAAAAAAGAAGAAGCATACGGAAATTCAAGCATGAATCAGTGGCTACAGAAGATCTGAAAAGAATTTTGGAGGCTGGGCGCCTGGCCCCATCAGGCGGCAACCGTCAGCCTTGGTATTTCATTGTAGTCAGGCATCCGGAGGCAAAAAGGGCACTGTCAATAGCAGCTAACAATCAGAAGTTTGTGGCGGACGCTGACACGGTGATTGCTGCCTTGGGCGATCCTACGGCTTCTACAGCCAAACTACCTTACACACTTTCATCGACAAGAATACCGTACAAGCAGGACCCGATGATCCCCGTAGAGCATATGATTTTGGCGGCAACTGCACTTGGCTACGGTACATGCTGGATCGGAGCATTCAACGAAGATGAAGTCAAGAAGATCCTGCAAATCCCAGAAAACCTAGCAGTCGTCGCTCTCCTGCCAATCGGCGTCCCTGACGAGCATCCATCCCCAAGACCCAGAAAAGCCTTCACCGAAATATTCTTCAAAGAATCTTTCGGAACACCATTTGACCTATGAGAAAGGCGGGAATTCTCAGAAGATTTTATACAATGGGTGATTGGCAACCAGCGGCTTAGTTCCATAGAACCTAGATGAATGATACGAAATGATGGCATCAGTCATAGCGCAAGCTGGAATGATATTTCTTGCCTGTTTTAAAGGTCCGTAAATAAGAAAATTGGCGCCACACATTTGAGCAACAGTGTGAGCTGAAGCATTGTAAGCTCCAAATCCCCGCCTCAAAGCCCTATCCTGCACAAGCCTCCAATCAAAAGTGGCGTTCGCTGGGGAACAGCCAGCAGGATACCCTAGCTCTTCCTTGACCAGTTTGATAGCTTCCGTAGCATAAGCGATGCTGGGAACATCGAAAACAATCGTGTCCACGAGTATCTTGNTGATGCCTGCNCTTTCAGCAATCTNTNCCAATCCTTCTTGACCCTCACCACCTTTCAAAGCGGCGACTCTTCCAGCAGGCGAATAATCTAATTCGTTCTGAGCCATCAGGATGGCGGCTGTGACTCCACACTCACGAATCCCGTCCAACTCATCATCAGTTGTCTGGGGAGAAATAGCGTTAAAAATCGCCCGCTTCTGCAAACCGTGATCTCTAACAGCCTCAAGACCTGCTACCTGCGCTTCAGAGGTCGAGCCATCAATGAGAAAAACGCTACTGCTCTTTTCAGCCACAAACAAAACATACTTCTTCATTGCCCTAGGATATGATGCCATAACATCCAAAAAATGCGGCACACCTGTCGTTTCAGACAGCTCCTCAGCAACGCTAATCCACTTCAACACAGCTTTGTCCTTGAATTCGCCCTTTTCATGATTAGCAACTTCAGGCATACCCTTGTAGAAAATATTTCCGATTAATACTGTGGGCAACGCGCCCGGTTGACCGCCGATTTCCACACCTCCGATATCAAAAATCTTTTGCCTAGTAGCAAACCTATACAAACTGAACCCTCAAGAGGTCATACACAAGAGTGTTCTATTGAACTAGCTCTTTTAAGAGCTTCATTTCATCCTGTGGAAACTGAAGTAAGCTGACATGAATTCGCTAAACCCGTTGTTACCCAACAACGCCCCCACAAGAACACTCATCACACCCAATTCCATCCACGCTTTAATCCCTATGGAAATAACAAGCGGGACACTTACCCACCCGAAAAAATAAGGAACTAAAGCAAGAAAGAAGAAAACTGTAAACAAAAACTCTGGAACATAAGCCAACAAGACGATGGGAACAGCAAAAGGCGACGGATGCATCCTCTCTCTGATTCTAAGACCCTTAAATAGGACACCTGCAGTAAGCCCCGTCAAAGATTTACCGATAGGCAAGCCCACTAGCCCAAGCCAAGAGAGTTGTCCCATTGGTCCAAACAAAACACCTGCAGAAACGCCACCTGCAAGACCAGTCAAGAACCCAAGAACCGGTCCACCATACAGAGCGACAATAAGAGTAGTCACAAGAGAAAAGTCGAAACCCACCTGACCGACACGCGTCAATCCTATAGGGATCAAGGATAGCACATTGCCTAGAACAGCCATTGTTATGACCAAAGCTATCATCCTTGTATTCATACGTCTTCGCCTTGCAGCGTCATGAGAGCCTAACCTATTTAAGAGTAGCCACTCAAAAACGGCTAGACCCTCCTCGTCGAACCAACATAGATAAGTCATCCCAATGCGCACTCTAACCAACATCGAAGCGCACCACAAACTATGCAGAACCGCACCACAAAACACGAGCCAACAGCCCGCAAGCCACCAAACAGAAACAGCAACAGCGCTTAACAAACAAACAGAAAACTCTAGCTTTCACTCTGAAAATTTTTTTCTGCACTCATACTAACAGACCAGAAAAGTTTAACCCCAGACCCGCACTCATCCATAAAGACCCACATCAAACAGAGACGAAGAAAATGCCCACCAACTTGCCCACCCCAATAATAGCAGTTGTTGGAAGCCGACACTCAGGCAAAACAACAACAGTCGAAGCCATGGTCAGAGGATTGGCCGCAAAAGGCTACAAAGTCGCAACTGCCAAACACATCCATCAAACTGGATTCACGATCGACACACAAGGACGCGACACGTGGAGACACTCCCAAGCCGGAGCACATACAGTAGTTGCTGTCGCAGCAAACGAGTTGACCACAATAAAGAAAGTAGCCACAACCAAGTTCAGTCTAAGCGAAATAGTCAAGAACTGCGATGACAATATCGACGTCATCGTTGTAGAAGGCTTCAGAGGCTTAGCGGCTCAAGACCCAGCCGTGCCCAAAATTGTCACAGTGAAAAGCAAACGTGAGGTAGACGAAGCAACGCAAGTCATCAAACCAATTTTGGCTTTCACAACCATGTCTCCTCACGCTGAGTCAGACAAAGTCAAAACTCCACTGGTCGACGTTACAAAAGAACCTGAAAGACTGATCGAGATAATCGATAAGTGCATTGGACCAATCATAACTAAGAGAAGAGAAACCAGAGACTCTACAAGCATCGACATCAACGGAAACATGCTCCCACTAAATCCGTATGTTCAAAAAGTCACAAGAAACGTACTGTTCGGCGTAATCTCCACCCTAAAAGGAGCCAACATCAGAGGAAACGAAAACATCAAAATAACCATCACAACTCCAGAAACATAAACAGACCCAGAAATCCAAATCGCCCCGAAATCACTCAGAATCGCCACCAGTAACCTGGAGCAACTTTACGCTATTGGAAGCTACTGAAAATAACGAAATTGCGCGTCAAAAGGCGTAAAGGTTTTTGGGGTTTGGAGAAGGGTCGAAAGAGAGAAAGGAATCCACTCGAAAAACATACCAAATTTTTACGAGTGCTGCCTCTCCAAACCTTTCCAACCTTTTAACCATGCTTTCTGACCATGTGAGCGTGACTTATTTCGCACTGGATTGTTCAACAAAGAGAAAGAATATGGGGTTTAGAGCGCCTTAAACGCATCAAACCATTTGTTGTAAGAAGCGACCATATCTACGGACACGCTGGGTTTCCTTGCCTCTAAGATGCCTCGGAAGTCCTCCATCGAAATCTGCCTCGGCTGAGCTTGTTTGTCTTTGGCTTTGCCTGACTCAAAGAACTCGCCAACAACTTTAAGGTGAGCTGACTGAGCCACATCTCTTATGTCGCTACCGGAGAATCCCTCAGACATCCGGCTCAGCTGATAGAGATCCATATCTGGCCCAAGTGTCAAATGACTTGTATACAACTTGAACATGTGCAAACGAGCGTTGTAGTCAGGCAACGGCACCAGAATACGCTTCTGGAACCGACGTATAAAGGCCCAGTCTAAATCCCAGGGCTTGTTGGTGGCTCCGATTACGTAGCCGTGTAGATTTCTGCCCTTGTCGATAACACCGTCCATTTCTTTTAGGAACTGGTTGCGCATTCGCACTTCGCCGCCTACTTCGTTAGAATGCTTGCCAATCAACGAATCCAATTCGTCAATGAAAACAATAGCCGGTCGACCATCGCCAGCGGTCTTCCTGACACTTACGAATAATTTGGCGACGTTCTGTTCGGCTTCGCCCAACCACTTTGACATAATTGAAGCTGCGTCAACAGAAAAGAACGCTGCATCAATTTCAGTAGCGACCGCAGCAGCAAGCAGCGTTTTACCGCAGCCAGGCGGCCCGAAAAGCAAAATGCCTCTGGGCCAACCAAGTGGGAACAGGTCAGGTCTTTGAACAGGGTAAACTATAGCTTCTTTGATTGCTTTCTTCGCTGGCTCCAGTCCTACAACTTCATCCCATTTGACATTTAGCTTTTCCTTGAGGACCAGCTCTTCAAAGGAAGCCTTCTTTTGTTCTGCTTGCGGCGCGTTGCCGTTTACACTCTCTTCGCTGGGCGGCTTGCCTTCCCCTTCCTGCGGCTCAAATGATCCACCCACGCCCTGTACTGCGCGTATTCTTTCTTGATACGACATGGCTCTCTGAATGTACACCTTGTTCAAGCCATAGTCTGGATATAGCTGAACGAGTTTGAGCAGTGTTTCAATGGCTTTCTGGTACATTGTGATAGCCATGCCTTTGGAACCTTGTTTGTCTAGGCGGACAGCTTCGATGGCGTAGCTTGTTGCAGCTTTCTCCAATTCTGACGAAGCGCTCAACTATTTTCACCTTTCAATCAGGATTTTTTGTTTCTTGCCCAAGCTCTCCAGTGCGTTTGCGATATCTTCATGAGGCACACTCAACTCGCTTGCGCACTGCTCCAGATCGATCTCGCCTCTTTCCTTGGCATACTGCAGAATGACATCCTCAAGCGGCTGCTGTTCGACTCTGTACGAAACCTCGCGAAGCTTCACGTCTTTGTAGGTTACGTAAGATTGAGGTTGTTCTTCCTCTCTCTCATCAGTTGGCTGAGTAATCTCTGAACAGGTGGCGGACAGCGCGATCATTTGTTGCTTCATGCCTTCACGAGGTGCCTCAGCCTTTCCGCTGACCATTGGCATAGGTGGTGCAGGCAAATCTTCGATTAGCCTCTGTTCCAGAAAAGCTGAAGCCTCTTTCAGTATCTCTTCGCCAGCCTCGGTCTTGCGTGTCAACGGCGCCAAGTCTTCGGCTGAGGTAAGCTTTGTGACAGCCAAGGTATCATTTATGCTTTCGTTCACCTTCTGCAGTTCAGCCGCTACATCGGGCATGACGTTGACCATTGTTTCCGTCAACGCACGCAAGCTTCTCAAAGCAGGCTTCAAATCAGCCATGATTTGGCTGACTTCTCGTACAGTCTCAAGTCGCAGAATAATTCGCTCAAGGGCGAGTTGGCACTGCGTTATCATGTTTAGGACTTTGCGAACTTCGGATAATTCGTTGGCGCACATTGCGGCGCGCATCTTGCGTTTCATCTTTATCTGAGTAACGCAGGCATTGAAGAGAGTCTTGTCTCTCTCGCGCAGGCGAAATGTAGCTTGGTCAAGACGGAGTTGTTGAGTCTTTAATCTTCGGACCGTTTGAGAGATGACTTCACCAATTGGTTTTGGTGGAGGCTGAAAAATCCTTACCAAAGTTTTTCGGTGCCTCCACTCCTATTTTCCGAGCCTAGCCGGTTTTGCTCGCGCTTTTGACGTGTACGACAACAGGGGGCTCGGGCAGTGGCGGCGTGGATGTTTCTTTTGTCTCGGGTTCTTTTTCTGGTGCTGAAGTGTCCCCGAGTATGAGATTTGAGAGTTGGCTTCTCAAGGATTCTAGGTCGGTTTTTTCGGAGTTGATTTTTCGTAAGCCGTCTTGAACCATTTGTAGGGCGGTTTCGTATGCTGATTCATCGATTCTGCCGATTTCGCGTTCAATTTCAACGTGGATGAGGGCTGAGTTGAGTTCTCTTATCTGTGTGTTGCATTTGGTGATTTGTTTGTCTATTCCGTCCATGTTTGCTTGGGCGTCTGCTTTTAGCTGGTTGAGGGCGCCTTCGAAGTTCTTGTGTAGTTCAGCGAACATTTCGGATGGGATCTTCTTTTTTTCGACCAAGTCGCTTAGGGCTTGGTCTTTTCTCCAGATCAATGGGATTTCGTCGCATAGGGCTTTGACTTTGATTTTGATTGTGGGCGTGAGTGTGATTTCGTCGCCTTCTATTTTGAATTGGTCGCTTGGGTAGCGTAGGAATTCGCCGTCTCCGTGTTCGACAAATACTCCGTTTACTTTTCCGTTGGGTGTGACTGCGAAGGATGCTATCTTTCCTACTTGTCTGCCGTATTCGTCTTGTACTGGTTTGCCTATGTATAGAAAAAGGTTGGATGTAGGTCGTGCTAACATTTTTTCACCTCATTGTTTTTTTATCTTAGCCTTGGGTTTCTGAGGTCGCTGTTTTCTCAGTTCCAGGCAGTGCTGGCATTCCAGCTGGTAGATCTGGGAATTTCTCTTTGATTTTTTGTTCGGCTACGGTGGCTGCTTCGTTTAGTATTTTTTGTGCGTCTTCGTTGGCGTTTTCGAAGTTTATGGTTAGGCCTGTGCTTTGGCCTGCGTCGATTATTATGCCGTTGAGTAGGTTGCCTATTTGGCCTAGTTCTCTTTCGGCTTCTGGGAATATGCTTGACATGCCGGTTCTGACTGTGCGTAGGACGCCTACTGCTGGGGCTAGTGTTGAGACGACGTCGCCGAGTTCGCTTACAGTTTTCAGTCTGAGTACGATTTGTTCGAGGGCTAAGCGTGCGTGCATTATCATTTTTTCCATTTTTCTGACTTCGGCTAGTTCGTTTGCGAAGACGTTGGCTCTTGGCATGTCGTGTTTGCTGTAGGCTTCGACTATGCGTATGAATATGGTTTTGTCGCGTTCTGTGAATCTTTCCGCTGCGTTGTCTAGGCGCTGGACTTGGAGTTCGATTCTTCGTACTGCGAAGTCTAGGCGTGGCTTGAGTGGTCCTGGTGGGCGTACGGCTTCTTTGAGTCTTGTTGGTAAGGGTGTTGTTTCTTCTCTTTCTCCCCATTTTTTAGCGAATCTTTCTGACATTGAGTTTTTCCTCCGACATTGAGTAGCGTGGTTAAACTGTATTTTTACACATCTAACACGCTGAGATTATTGGCGTGTATATGTGGATATATATGAGGGGGGTGTTTTTGCTTTGTTCGTAGAATTTTATTACGCAAATGTCTCAGCGTTGGGTGTGGTTTTTTACTTGTTTGTGTAGGTTAGACAGAATAGGGGGTTTCTGGGTTTAGTAGGTTTCACGGGTGATAAGGTATGGGTGAAAGAGTTAAGATGATTGGGACCTTTGCTATACTTGGTTTCCTTGCAGGTATTGTGGCCAATGCGACTTGGAAACATGTAATCCCTTGGCTGAGCACTGTGGTGTTTCCGACTGTGGGTCTGGAGTGGATTTTCAGTGGTATTGCTGGTGCATTCATTACTTTGGGTCTTGTGACTGCTTGGGCGTACATTAGTGGTCCTGGTGACGCGTAGGGCGTAGAGGTTCCGGTTCTTTCCATATTCTTTTCTCTTTGTCTGTTTAGCGTAGACTCGTTAGTATGCGTGCAGAAAAATTTTTTTGTGGTGAAAGCTGGGCTTTTCTGTTTGTGTTTTGCGGGCTGTTGTTGTTTCTGATTGGTGTTTGTGGGTCTGTTGGGGCGGTTTTGGCGTGCGCGTGAATGTTGTTTTGGGTGAAGTTTCATGTTGGTATGCGTGACGTTTAATGTTGGTAAGCGTGACGTTTGAGTATGTTGAGCGGCGGTGGCTGTGAAAAACTGTGTGAAAGAAGAAGAAAGGTAGAGGAAATCAACGCTTTCTTCTACCATGTTGCAGATTGTGTGGGTGTTGGTGTTGACGTCGCCTTAGTAACACTAACATGTGCTGTGTTGATGGGGCTGCGGGCAGGTTTGGACAGTTGTCGTTGAACACGCAAACCCAGTCTGTTTGTAGCGGTTTCTTTTTTCAGATGTTATTAGTTTTCGCTTATGATTGGTAATAACATCGAGCTGACTTTGCTCAGAAGTAGTTGTCCGAGCCGCGTGTACGATGACTACTACTTGTTTGGTGGGTTGGGGTGAGGCTTTATCGGTGTTGGTGGCTGTTGTCATTTGTTTGGTTGTTTTGTTGTCTTGAATATGATGGTGTGTGGGGTCTTGCTCCATATGTCATAATATTTCTTGTAATATTCTGCCATGTATGGAATTTCTTTTCGTTTGTGTTCGCTTAATGTGTTCAGGTTGTAGGGTTCGGGTTCTAGAATCCTTTCAACACGAAAGCCTGCGTTGACAAGTAGGTCGAAGTAGTCTTGTAGTGTTCTGTGT
>JGI24422J19971_10000064_pt1 | contig 44597 bp, 41 predicted proteins | sample DeeMarSWOR152_54_FD_19971 | JGI IMG/M metagenome (IMG submission 19971) | reverse complement strand
GCGTGAACCTTGATGTGCCTAGAGTTGTCGTGAGAGACGGAACTAACGCATTTCAGGGTCTGCATCAACGAGATCATGTCTGGGCTGAGGTTTGAAATCTCCAGCTCCAAGATTGTCGCGTCAGCTCCTGAAACAAGTTTCTTCAGATTTTTTGATGTATCAAGTGCAACGATCCTTCCGTAGTCTATGATGCCTATGCGGTCGCAGAGCATGTCGGCTTCAATCATCATATGCGTCGTGAGGATGATCGTGGTCTTATTTTCTCTATTTACTTTCTTCACGAACTCTCTAACTTCGACAGAGGATTGAGGATCTAGACCTAATGTAGGTTCATCGAGGAGCAGCACTTCTGGCATGTTAAGCAGCGCCCTTATCACGTTCATCCTCTGCCTCATGCCCGATGAGAACGTGCCCACCTGAGAATCCTTCCAATCACTTAAGTGGACCAGTCCTAGCAATTCGTCAATCCTTTTGCTGAGGACGTCTTCTGGGACGTCGTAGAGTCTTCCAAAAAACCAGAGGTTTTCCTTAGCTGTTAACCGGTCGTACATGATTATCTTTTCGGAAACCAAGCCGACGAGCTTCCTTACCTCGTTGTCATCCTTTACTATGTCGTAGCCACCGACTGTGGCCGTACCCTCCGTGGGTCTGGTTAACGTGGAGAGCATCCTTATTGCCGTGGTTTTGCCAGCTCCATTGGGACCAAGCAAACCGAACACCTCGCCTCTCTTCACGTGGAAGCAGACATGATCCACAGCTACTAATCCATTGAATTCCTTAGTGAGGTTTTTCGTTTCGATCATCACGCCGCTGTTCAAACTATCCACACTCAACTGGGGTATATGCAGCGGGAAAACATCTACCAGTCGGATATAATCTTTTCTATGAGGATTATGCGCCCGCGCTAAGCATTGTGACTTTTCTTTTTTGCAGAACCTTTTCTCGACGTGTTTCCTGAAAGACGCTTGCTTTTCTACATCCAGAATCAATCAGACGGTTAAATATCCTTTTTTGCGAAGCCATTCTGCTTGAGAACGCTTATAACGCCAGAAAATATCCCCACGCTTGTCAGACTGGAAATCCCAAGGAGAAACCAAAACAATGTCTCCTTCACGTATCCAAACCCGCCTCTTCATCTTCCCACGTATGCGACATAAACGTTCATGACCGTCTTGACACTTAACCAAAACACGGTCAAAACCAAGCAACTTAACAGCTACACCCAAAACATCGTTTGCAGCTGGAAGCACCATTTCACTTAATTCTTCCTCACTTATGACCTTCTTCTTGCCCAATTGTCCACCTCAATCATTCCTTTAAAAAATGTAAGACCTACCTTAAAAGCATGTTTATTCCATTACACGATCAATGATCAATTCACAATTTGCGTCGTCAAAGTTGAGTAGCTTGATATTTTTCAGGATGTTGGAATGCTTCTGTTCAATTAGAGATTTAAGGACGAGGATTCTGTGAGAAGCAAAGTTTAAGTCTTTTCCCTTCCACGTATAAGAATCCAGTCAGGCGGAGAGCGCTAATGAAGCAGTTACACCACAACGGCGTCCTAGTTCCACCCCGATACAGAGGAAAAGGTTTCACCATCCAAGTGAAGGAAAAGAAGACTAAGCTCACGCCGAGGCAGGAGGAAATGGCTTTCGCTTGGGCTAAAAAAGTCGGAACCCCTTACGTCGAGGACCCTGTCTTCGCCAAGAACTTTCACCGTGACTTCTCAAAAATGCTCGGCATCAGTGTCAAACCTGGCGATGTCGACTACTCCGATGTCCTCTCTAGCATCGAAAAGGAGCAAGCTCGGAAAGAAAACCTGTCTAGACAGGAGAGGAAGCAACTGACGGCTCAGAGGAAAGCTCGGAGAGCGGCGAACAAGGATCGCTATGGATATGCTTGGGTTGACGGTGCTCAGGTGGAGGTGGCCAACTATGCCGTCGAACCTAGTTCCATCTTCATAGGTCGAGGGAAACACCCGTTGAGGGGTCGCTGGAAGGAGGGGGCTTGCGAGGAGGATGTCGAACTCAACCTCTCGCCGGATGCTCCTAGGCCGTCGGGCAATTGGAAGATTGTCTGGCAGCCTGACTCCATGTGGATTGCACGGTGGCGGGATAAACTCGCGGGCAAGACGAAATACGTCTGGTTTTCCGACTCCAGCATCGTGAAGCAGAGGAAGGATATCGAGAAGTTTGGCAAAGCTAGGAAGCTTCGACGGAACCTTGCACGGGTTCAAAGGCATATCCGGGAAAACCTTAACGCTCATGATCTAAGACGGAGGAAAACGGCGACCGTTTGTTTCCTTATTGATAGGCTGAAAATCAGGGTCGGCGACGAGAAAGACCCTGACGAAGCAGACACAGTCGGCGCCTCAACCCTCCGACCGAAGCATGTCCGCTTCAATGGTGACGGCACTGCAACCTTTAACTTCCTCGGAAAGGACTCTGTACCTCATATCTTCACGGTTGAACTCCCAAGTAATGTTACTAAAAACCTCAAGGAATTCACAGCAAGCACGAGGTCCACACTTTTCGATGGTGTCGACTCAAAACATGTTAGCGAATTCCTCGATGAGGTGATGGTTGGGCTGTCGGCAAAGGTCTTCCGTACTTGCTACACGTCCGAAGCCGTCGAGACGAGCTTGAAAAAGGCTCCTGTCAAACCTGAGGACCCTGAATACGTGAAGAAATACACTGCTACGATGGCAAACCTCCAAGCCGCCAAAGTCTGCAACCATCGGCGTACCATCCGCAAGACTTGGAGATCATCTTTAGAAAAGAAGAAGGACCGCCTCAAGGCTTTGAAGAGTCAAGCAAAGGATGCCCAAGATAAGTTGAGGCAGAAAATCAAAGATTGGAAAGAGAAATATTGTGAGAGATTAAGGAAGCAAGAGGAAAAACTGAAGGCAATGTGGGCAAAGCTGGATGCTCATCGACAGCAACTCGCCGAGAAGAAACAACAAGGTAAATCCGTCCGCGCTTTGAAGAGACGTATTAGCCTTGAGCGAAAGGCTGTGACCCGCCAAAAACAACGCCTCAAGTTGCTGAAGCTCAAGCATGAAGAGGGGATGAAAAAGCTAAGACAGAGGCTGGAGAGTCGGATGCAACGTGACAAAGCGTCGATACATAAGCTTAAGCTCAAGATAGAGGCTCAGAAGGAGACCCGTGACTATAACCTTGGAACGTCTCTGAAGAGCTACATTGATCCCCGAATCTACTACGAATGGGGGAAACAAGTCGAGTATGACTGGAAGCAGTACTACCCGAAGACCCTCCAGAGAAAGTTCAGCTGGGTTGAGACAGACGGCGTGACTCCAGAAAAGCGCTAGAAAAAATGCACATTCGACCCCTAAGAATCGGCTTTTTAGTCTAGGGCTTAGTGCACGCAAAATTGCAGAGAAAACTAAATGGCTTGCGGCAGAGTTTGAATGCTTATGTCGCTTTGATGACGCTGAAGTCTTCCGTAACTGCAAGTAAGAGTTATGTTGATCCTAAAGCTTCACTATTTGTGCGTGTGGTATGCCTTCTATTCTTAGCACCGCTTCAGGATGCACATGACCCTTTTCTATGGCTTTTTGAACAACGTTTTTGCCTATCATGTTCACTGTTGTAGAGTTTTCTATCATAGCCATAGCTTCTTCAATGCTGACTTTTGTGCCCCTGTAAAACTCTTCTTTTACACGAAAAACTATTTTTCCGTTTCTCAAAGTCTTGCCCAGTATTTCAGCGTCGCACATGGCTAAGAGAACGTTGTTGCCGAGTTTTCTAAGATTCATATAGACTTCCAATTTCTAGACGCTCTCATAGTTGTCTAATAGACGATTTTGCTCCACACGCTTCGCACACTAAGAATGATAGGCGTTTTTCCTTCACAATTTTTGTGTCTGGACGCTTGCAAACCGGACATGTGACAAATTGTTCCATGTACCTCTGTAGAAGCCGTTCAAACGTTTCTCGTGAAAACTTTCCTTGAAAAATTATCCTTGACTCTTGCATGGTTGCAGCTGTAGCCATCTCCCTTGTTAAGAACTTCAGCAGATGCCTTGGATCACGATTCAAAGCTTCAGCGATTTCTTTGAAATTGTGGATTATTGTACGCATACCTATAACTGAATGAGTAAGCCTAGGAAGTTCTAGACGTTCACGTTTTGAAGAAACCTCAGGGATTTGTGAACGTGCCCTCTTCAGCAGCTCTTCGTAATCGTATTCCATTTGTTGATGCTCCATGATTAACATGAGAACATGATCCTATTTAAAACTTATATTATGAATTGCGGCTGTATAGTAGTCATTATGCCGAGAACACTTTTTTATTATCTAATCACGCGCGAAGATGAGGAATGGGAAGGAATAAGGGAGTTACAGGAGTCAGGTGAGCTTCCTCGGAATCTGAGACAAGTATTTGTTTACACGAATCCTAGGCAGTACGAAAGAAATGTTATGGAAATGGAACATTGGAAGATACTAGAAGTGAAGTTGGCGAAGACACCATTCCTCCTTTATGTCTCACCTCACTACAGGGAAGTCATTAAACACTACACATGCTATAACCCACTTGAAGGAAGGCTCCATATACTGTTAAAGAAATATGAATCCATGAAAGATTTACCCAACATTTTGTTGAATGAGCATATTTTCATCCCGCCCATATTCCATAAAAAGAAGTAAATAGAATCAGAAACAACAGACCAAACCCAAGGAGTAAAATGCTACACATGAAACAATGTATTCGCTTATAGAAGACCTGAATTTTCGATGAGATTTCTTGTTGACATAGAGCTAAGAGGAAAAAAGGTTGCGCTTGTGCTGAAGCATCACCCTTTGGACAGAACAGTCATGCAAAATTGACAAGAATGGGAGGGGTTGCGGGAGATAACCCGAAAAAAATCGGAAGCAGATATCCTCTTAGAGGTTGTGGCAGCTATTCAGCGATTCTCTCTTTTGGCTTAGTGAAATGTTTTCTTCTGTAGACTATGACTGCCAATAGTGCAGCTATCATGAATAGTGGTAGAATGAGGAATGATGGAAACTCTGGTACAATGATTATTTCATGGGTTGAATGTTCGTAGGCGAAGTATAGCACGCATAGGGAGTGAAGTGGGCTGTACAGTGTGTCATTGAGGAAAAGGACGTCCGTCGATCCGTCGTTGATTGTCACCTCATATGGAGGGGCCATAAGGCTTCTTGGCATTATTAGCCTGCAGAAGCCATATTCTGTTGAAGAGATGCTGGAGACATAGATCCTGATTGTGTTATTGTTCTCGAAATGTTCGAATCTGTCCAGCGTGGAATTGGAAACAAGGTAGATGTCATAGCCAGGAGCCTTACTGAGCTTATGGATTTTTCCCATCAGCGGAAGATAGTCCAAGTTGTACTCGTCAATGAGATATGGCGTGTCTCCCAGACCATCATGGTTCGAATCTACTCCCGAGTAGTCACTCCAGTAGTTGCCATGCATATTGTTGAAGCCAGTCCAGTCGTTTATATATCCACAACAGGTTGTGACTTGGTTCGTGTTGTTGACAATGTTGTTGTGATAGACTGTGTTATAGAAATAGGAGTCACCCGTAAGCAGGGAAACTCCTACTTGGTTGTCCTCAATATTGTTCTCAAAGATTTCATTGTTGCTCGACGAACCACCGAGACCAACACCGATACCTTGGTTCCCGATTATCTGATTTCCAGAAATTCTGTTCCACGAAGAGTCTGTCAAATAGATGACAGAAACCTCGTTGTCCGATAAATTGTTGTAGCTGACATCATTGTAGTGAGCATCGTTAGTCAGGATGATGCCTCTTGTGTTAGCTGTGATTTCGTTGTTGTTGATCTTGTTCCTTGTGCCTTCGATGTGAACTCCGTCTGCCAGATTACCTCTTATCACATTCCGAGACACCGTGGTGTAAGCTGTTCTTATTTCGACGCCGTGCTTGAAATTGTCCTCAATTGTGTTTTCAGTGACGTTATTATGGTATGTGTCAACACCAATCACATAGATGGCTCCCCAGTGGTTTGTGATGCTGTTCCAGGTTATTGTATTATTGAAGATGGTTGTGGAAGCACATTTGTTCCCGACGAAAATGCCGCTTTCTCGATTGTCGGCTATGTAGTTTTCCAGGATTGTGTTGTTTGATGGATACTGATCCAAGTGGACTCCATAGTCGTTTGCCACTATGTTGTTTCCTGAAATGTTGTTGAAGTTTGACGAGTAGTGAATGAATATCCCGTTTCTATCGTTGTCTGTTATGTTGTTTTCCGAGATTGTGGTGTAGGATGAATAACGAACATAGATTCCGTCAGAGAAGTTGTCGACGTTCAAGTGCTCAATGGTCACGTAGAACAGATGATCGAGTTCGATTCCAACTCCGCTTCCAAAGCCCTGAAGTGTATATCCATTTCCATCAATCGCAATATAGCTTCTCTCAACCACAATTTCGTCGTAAATATCGTCTGTGAATGTGTAGACGTCACCATCTCTCAATATCTTGTCGGTTCCCTCAACGGACCCATCAGCTCTAATGTAAATAGTTCCACTCGCCATTCCCTCCTGAACTATGAATTTTACACCTAACATTCCAAAGAGAACTATTATCAGAGTAATCGCCAAAACAATTTTCCTACTCATACCGCATCATTCATCATGTACCCTGCTTCTGGTTTTATGATTTGTGGAAGAATCTTCTAGGGAATTGTGGCAAGGCTCGTTTCGTAGGGTTCATAAAAGAAGTTTGTCGAAGCACACTTAAAATAGGCAAGGTGTGCGAGAGACATCTCCATTCACTCTATTCAAAACTTATAACAACCAGGTCATGGATCAGATAGCTGATAAGAGGGTCTTAAATGGGTTACACCTATCTTTACACTGGAACGGGAGCTGGAAAGACAGCAAACGCTTTGGGCTTAGCATTACGTTCTGTTGGACACAGACATAAAGTTGTTATAATCCAATTTTTGAAATGGTGGAAAAACACCGGCGAGTATAAAATTCGAAAGATGCTCGTGCCTTACTATGAAATATACCAGTTTGGCCGTAAAGGATGGCACGGACTTAGCGATTTAGGTGAAGAAGACAAAGAACTAGCCCATAAAGCCTTAAGATTTGCTGAAAAAATGGTCAAGGAGAAAGAGCCGCATCTCCTTGTTCTAGACGAAGTTAATCTGGCTTTGCACTGCAGGCTGTTGAACGTAGAAGAAGTTCTGGGATTCTTGGACAAGATGCCAAAAAAGACTGATGTTGTTTTGACAGGCAGATTCGCTCCAATTGAACTTGTAAAGCGGGCAGAGTTTGTAAATGAGATCATAGACATTAAGCATCCGAAAGAAATGGTTACCACAAAAGGAATACAATATTAAACCTCGATGAAGGAGAGAGCATTGACCGAAGATCAAGCCATAATCACACCACTTGATTTTGTACGTTACGTGGCTGAAAACAGAAAAATTCCAGTGGACAATGCAAAAGTTCCTCAACGCCTTCTAATGACTTACCAAAGAAGCGCATACAATTATGCAAAGGAGTTAATTAAGGGCAAGCCTCTCGACTGGTGGACGTATGGTGAAGTCCAACCTTTTTGCGTCGGGCAATTCAATGGCGTAGAGATTGGGCTTGGCCGATTCTGGGTAGGTGCGCCCGCTGCTGTCATGACCTTAGAAGAAGCAATTGTGTGTGGCGCAAAGATCATATTTGAGGTCGGTTTATCCGGAGGTTTGCAGAATTTTCTCAAACCGAGCAACATTGTTGTAATGACCGAAGCAATCCGTGATGAAGGAACGTCATACCACTATCTTCCGCCAGAAGTGAAGGTAGAATCTTCGGCTCGTTTAAGAGAAAAACTGGTCAGAAACCTGAATGATAAAAACATCGAGCATTCCGTTGGTTCTGTTTGGTCTACAGATGGCGTCTACAGAGAAACGCGCAGTAAATTCCAGAAGTTCAAAAATGCTGGTGTTTTGTGCGCAGATATGGAGACGTCTGCAATTTTCGCAGTTGCCGAATATAGACACGTTGAGGCAGCTTCAGCACAGGTCATTTCTGACATCCTATCTGAGACTGGATGGCTACAAGCTTGGGATCATAAATCAGTTAGAGAAAAATCAGAGGCCCTTCTGAGAGCCGTTCTAGAGGTTCTTTCGGAAAGCTGAAAATTTAATAACGTTTGAAAAAGCTTAAACAAGGTTTGTTGATTAGTCTTAGTTGTCAGCGAGGCATTGAGCTTTGAGTAAGCGTAGTCATCCGTATATTCCGAATTCTCTGCCAGAAATCAAACAAGAAATGATGCAGGAAATAGGCGTAAAAAGCCTAGAAGAATTGTATGCAGATGTTCCAGAGAAATATCGTTTAAAAGAATCGTTAAGACTTCCAGAAGCTTTGTCAGAATTCGAGCTTAAGAAACATGTTGAGACTTTGCTTTCTAAAAACAAGACCTGCAATGACATGCCGGGGTTTCTGGGTGCTGGCTGCTGGCACCATTATGTTCCAGCAGTCGTAAAGGAAATTGTGCAACGCAGCGAGCTGCTTACTTCCTACACGCCTTACCAGCCTGAGGTTTCTCAGGGAATGCTTCAAGCCCTTTTTGAGTACCAGAGTATGATTTGCGAGTTAACAGATATGGAAGTTGCCAATTGTTCACTATATGATTGGGCTTCAGCCTTAGGCGAAGCCTCTCGCATGGCTGCTCGCTTAACAAGGCGAAACGAAATTTTAGTTCCCAAAATCATTCATCCAGAGAGATTAGCTACACTGGAGGTTTATGCCGAACCAGCTGGAATAATAATCAAACAAATAGCCTACAACAGGGAAACTGGGCAAATCAGCTTGGAGGATTTGAAGAATAAGATTTCAGACAAAACAGCAGCGGTCTACATTGAAAACCCGTCTTATTTGGGCTTTGTTGAAACACAAGTTGACGAAATAAGTGAGGAATCACATGCGCGTGGAGCACTTTCTCTTGTGGGTGTTGACCCCACATCGCTTGGAATTCTAAGACCTCCAGGTGATTATGACGCAGACGTTGTGGTTGGTGAAGCTCAACCTCTTGGGAACCCTATGAATTTTGGCGGGCCTCTTTTGGGAATTTTCGCCTGTCGTGATGATTTAAGGTTGATTAGGCAAATGCCTGGACGCATAATCGGGATGACTACTACGATGGATAACAGTAGGCAAGGTTTTTGCATGGCTTTGCAAACTCGTGAACAGCATATTAGGCGTGAAAAAGCAACGTCAAACGTGTGCACAAACGAAGCCTTATGTGCCGTAGCATCAGCTGTTTATATGGCTCTACTTGGACCAGAAGGATTACGAGAACTTGGCGAGACAATAATGTGTAAGGCGAATTATGCTATTCAATTGCTTTCAAAAATAGATGGCGTTAAAGCTCCGGTTTTCGAATCAGCTCACTTTAAGGAATTCACTGTAAACTTTGATGGAACAGGTTTAAGCGCTAAAGAAGTGAATGAAAAACTTTTAGAGCGTGGGATTCAAGGTGGTAAAGACATCTCAAAAGAGTTTCCAGAGCTGGGCAAAACAGCCCTCTACTGTGTGACTGAAATCCATTCCAAAGAGGAGATTGAGCGTCTAACAGTATGCTTACAGGAGATTTTGGCTTGAGGTGAACAGTGTCATGTTTAAGCAGGCAAATTGGAATGAGCCGATAATTTTTGATCTCGGAAGAAAGGGACGGAGAGGGCATATTCTCCATAAGGTTGAAGAAGAAATCAAACAGACTGTTGGCGATGTGAACACGTTTATTCCGAAGAACATGCGGCGTAAGAGTCAGCTGAATCTTCCGGGGGTTTCGGAGGTTGAGGTTGTAAGGCATTTCACGCGCTTATCCCAAATGAACTATGGAATTGAATCCGGTTTGTATCCACTCGGAAGCTGCACGATGAAGTATAATCCGAGAATAAACGAGTTGCTTGCGAACCTGCCAGCCATGAACATGGTGCACCCGTATCAGGATGAGAACACCGTGCAGGGCACATTGGAAATTCTTTACAGGCTTGAGAGATGGCTTGCTGAGATCACTGGCACTCATGAGGTTTGTCTACAGCCTGCCGCAGGTGCTCACGGCGAATTCTTGGGCACATCACTTATGCGTGCTTATCACAGATTGAATGGAGAAATCGAAAAGAGAACAGAAATTATTGTCCCAGATTCTGCTCACGGCACGAATCCTGCAAGTGCGGCCATGGCTGGATTTAAGGTTGTGGTTGTCCCTTCAGATGGGGATGGCTGCGTGAACATTGAAGTGCTAAAGGCGGCTGTTTCTGAACACACGGCAGGTTTAATGCTCACAAACCCTAACACTCTTGGAATCTTTGAGAAAGACATCGAAAGAATAGCCAAAACTGTTCATGATGCTGGTGGATTGCTATATTATGACGGGGCAAACTTGAACGCAATACTTGGGAAGGCTAGGCCTGGTGACATGGGGTTCGACATCGTCCACATGAACCTCCACAAGACTTTTAGTACGCCTCATGGTGGAGGAGGTCCAGGAGCTGGTCCTGTTGGTGTTTCAGAGGAATTAGCCGAGTTTTTGCCTGTCCCCCGCGTAGTTTTTGATGGAGAAAGCTATCGTTTGGACTATAATAGACCTCACAGCGTTGGAAAAATGAGGAGTTTTTATGGAAATGTGGCTGTTTTGCTGAAGGCTTACGCTTACATTTTAAGCTTGGGCTTTGAAGGCTTGAAGGAAGTAGCGGAAGTGTGTGTTTTGAACGCGAACTATTTGGCTAAGAAGCTTAAGGAGATAAAGGGATTGACGCTTCCCTATAGCAGCGAAAGACCTAGGAAACATGAGTGTGTTTTCAGTGCTAAGCATTTAAAGAGTGAAACTGGAGTTTCAGCGTTTAACATTGCTAAACGTTTGCTGGATTATGGATTGCATGCCCCAACGATTTATTTTCCGCTCATTGTTGATGAAGCTTTGATGATTGAGCCGACGGAAACATTTGAGAAAGAAGAGCTTGACCGGTTTGTTGAGGCCATGCGGAAGATCTGTGAGGAAGCATACATTAACCCAGAAGTAGTTATAAAGGCTCCGCATAGCACTGCTATTTCGAGGCTGGATGAAGTGAAGGCTTCGCATCCAAGGACTATGGCTTTGAGTTGGCGTATGTATCTGAAGAAAAACAAGCAAGATTCGTAGCTCTATATAACAGTTTATATGGAGCATCGCTCTTATTTAGGGAAAACAAGTAGACGTGAAAAAAGTTTGACAGAATTAGAAGACAAGGTCCGTGAAGTTGTCGGCAAGGTTGTTGACCCTGAGACTGGGTTGACTTTTGCTGAGATGCACATGATAAAAAATGTTGAAGAAGAAAAGCCTGGCGTTGTCAAGGTGGATTTTATTCCTTCAAGTCCTTTCTGTCCTATTGCTTTTAAGTTGGCTATGGATGTTAAGAACGCAGCATTGAAGGTTGCTGACGTTAAGAAAGCCTTGGTTTATTGTCGTGGGCACACGATGGAGAAACAGATTAATGAGATGGTGAACAAGGAAAAGCAGGGATAGCATTAACTGGCCTCTTTTCGCTTCTCATATATGTGAGCGTCTAGCCTATGCGTGTTGTTGGTGAACATGAAATCTGTTGCTGTGGTGCTCGTGTGAGAATCTCAGCGAATGGCATAGAAGTTTTGAGTGCGCCTTTGGTTGAGTATTGTCCCTTACACGAAGTCTTGTATGGAACTAAGCACATTGATGGAGAGGCTGTTCGTGAGACCGTGAAGATGAAGATTGCGAACTTTCGCTTTTGTTGCGGAAACCGCGCTTTGGATGCTGAACCCGTAGTCGCTTACGGGGCTTCTGAGATGATGCGTGTCTGGCTTGAAAAGGGTCTTGTTGATTGTTCTGTTGTTGTTTGTGAAGGAGCAGGAACAGTCATCACAGCTAATGGTAAGCTTGTGCAAGGTATTGGCGCTCGCTTAACTGGAATCATCAGAACTTCGCCTATTCCTAGCGTTATTGAACGTATCAGGCTGGAGGGTGGAACGGTTTTTGATAAGACTAGTGCACAGATTGACCAGCTTGAAGGTGTTAAGCAGGCTTTCGATTCAGGCTTCAGACGTGTTGCAGTTAGTGTTGCTGGATTCCAACCGAAGGTCATCAGTGAAATAAGAGAGTTTGCGACTAGTGCTGATTTAGATGTTTTGATCTTTTCTGTCTGTAACACTTGTGTGGACAATGCCGATGTGAAACATATTGGAAAAGCTGATGTTGTTTGTGCAAGTGCTTCGAAAATTCTTCGAAGAGAAATCGGCAGCAAAGCATTGTTACAGTTGGGCGTGACAATTCCTGTTTATGCCTTGACCGAGAAGGGTAAAAGGCTTGTTTTGGCTTATCTATCCCAATTTAGCGACAAGCTTGTTGTTTTCAGAACTCGTAAGCTTCCATACCTAGCCGAGAATAGGATCCCAAAACTCAAATCGTGTTCGAATAACCAAACACATTAGGACAAACTCTGGAGATGTCGCTCGCAAGTTCCAACTGTTTTTCTGGTCGACGTAGATTACTAAATTTCGATCAATGAAACTCTGCTCTATTCAGCGTTGATTTTCCAAAGAGTTTCATAAGTATCGGGTCTTCGATCCAAGAGAAAATATTTTAGAGCAGGGCATCTTTCGAGTTGTTTGAAATCTATGTCGGCGTAGAGTATGTAATCTTTCCCTGCTGGCGCACGGGCAATAATTCGTCCTTCAGGATCTGTGACAAAAGATTCTCCAGCAAATGTCAACAAGTCTTCTTTGCCAACACGATTAACCAATGCAGCAAAATACCCATTCTGAAAGGCTGCAATTTGAAGCTCTGCCTCAAATATTCCTGGCACCCATTCATCGGCAGCTCCTGCTTGAGGAACTACGACTAACTGAGCGCCTTTGAGAGCTAAAGCTCTCATGTATTCAGGAAAATGGCGATCGTAACAAATAGCTATTCCAATCTTTCCCAGTGTCGTGTCAAACACGCTGGCCCCGAGATTTCCAGGAGAATAGTAACCTTTCTCATGAAAACGCGGTGCCTCAAGAATGTGAATCATACGGGTTTTTCCAACAATCTCTCCATCAACATCTATAACCGGAGAAGAATCATACGTTCTGTCTCCTTCCCTTTCAAACAGATTAAGTATGATTACTACTTTGAGCTCTTTTGCCTTTCGGCAAAATATTTCAGTTGTCGGGCCAGGGATTGTTTCGGCTAGATCAAGAGATTCCTGTGTAGCAGGATACTGTGGCAGGAAAAAGTCAAAGGCTAGTTCTGGATAGGCGACTAGCTGAGCACCTTGAGAAGCTGCCTCCTCCAATGTCTCTATTCCCCGAGCGATATTATCTTCTTTGTTTCTGGTAACATGCTGTTGAACAAGTGCGATTTTCAATTGGGTTTTCTCCTTTGAAGGAATTTTTATGGAATCTATCATAAATGTGTATATGCTCGTGCAATTAGAATAGCAATTGGCCGTGTCAAAAAGGGGATTTTTATAGGTGTGGGTTGACAAGAAGCGAATTGTCTTAGGTTATCTGTCTTGAATCGGCAAGTTCTTCCATCGGGCCGGGTCCTCGTCCTCCACCGCTTCCCGGACCACATGGTTTGATCATTGATGTGTTACCCTTGATAAGATCAAGCGTTAATGTAGTTTGAAAGCTTGAAGGTTGGTCTTGACTGTCCTCTGCTTCTTTGGAACAGCCAAGATTTCTGGGCATTGTAAAGAAGAATATACATACAGCGATACACATTAAGCCTATGTATTTTTTATTCATATATACAACCTCTATTAATAAACTATGTGAGAATTAAAAGAAAAATGTACCTGATGGTACTACCACAATTCGGCCTCCAAAAGGATATTCCACAAAGTTTAAATAAGAAAATGAGTGATTATAATTTATGCCTACTCAAGTCTTCCTAAACCATATAACTTCCCATCACGGAGTTTTCATAAAATTTGAAAGCAATTGTTGTAATTACTTAAATACGACCTTCGTTTTTAGTAAAAATGCTAATGACAGAAATAGCGGAGAGTAAAGCTTGTCCCACTTTGAAGAGCTCATCCCTGGTGCGTTTCACTATTTTGAGAGGTTCAAAGAGCTGGACGAGACGGATCTGGAGATTATCTTTACTATGGCAAAGGAATGTCCAGATGGTCCTCGGAATGTTCGCAAGATTGCTCGGAAACTTGTATTGCCTCAGCAAACGGTGAATTATAGAGTTCTGCGGTTTGATGCAAAAGATTTGGTTATGTTTTGTGCAATAATAAATGAATCCTTACTTGGACTCGCCAATTATGTTGTTATAGCAACTGTGAAACCTGGTCTTCTTTATGAGAATAAAAAGGGTCGAGCAGTAAACGCAGGAACTTTCTTGACATGTTATCCCGTATGGCGTCAATTGGAAGAAATTCACGGAGGCTCCACGCACGGTTTTTTCGCACAATATTCCATTCCGCATAAAAAAGAAAATGACTTGAAATTGTTTCTTGATGAGCTGAAGAAAATTGGCTGTATAATGAAGGTGAACGAGTTTTGCAGAGTTACCCAATCTTACCCTAATATTCCCTCGCTGGCCGTGTTTCTTGGCATAAGAAAAGCTGTTTCACGAGGTCAGCCGATTTCTTTTAACTGGGAGAAGTGGGCAGACGACTTTGATAAGGCTGAGGAAGCTACTCTACCAGATGAAACAACTGAAAGAACACGTAAGATTTCTTTCAGTTACGAGGATCTTCTACTCCTTTTCCATTTAGAGCGAAATCTTAGAGGAAAGTTCGTTGACATAGCAAAACTGGTTGGAGAGCCTAGCACAAAGGTTGCTCGGCGATATAAAGAAATTCTTCGTAACCATTTAATTACTCGTTGTAGGGTTGATATCTGTCCTGTTGAACCGACTTCTGCCATACATCTCCTCTTAAAGCTTGACTTCGCTAATGCGACCGCATTAAGAAAGTTTGTCTCACATTTAAACGAAATACCATATCAGGCTACTTACCAAAAGGTGGCTCAAAAAGATTCTCTCTTCCTCCACACAATGATTCCTTCTCCGGAGTACTTCGACTTTCATAACACGTTTGAAGCATTGAACAGACGCCAAGGAATAATTCGAGACATCAGCTTATATATTAGTCACATCTACGCGAAATTTGACAACATTGAACTGTTTGAAGCATTTTCCCAAAAAGATGACAAATGGGCATTTTCCATTGATGTGATGCGCAAGGCATTGAATAGATTACTCAAGGATACCAAATTCCAGTTTTGAAGTTATCATGGAGATGAAGGAAACACGATACGTTCAGAAACATAGGAGACATTTGAAACGACTGTTGCGAAGTAGTTATACCTTTTACTAACTTTCTGCCTGAATATGTGGTTATTCGTCTCGAATGGACAGAACATTTGGAAAAACCAAAAGATTAATAAGCTTCATCTCTCAGAATCAGTATCAGAAGGTGAAGGAGAGCTACGAAGAAAAGAACTACTCGCCCTACTCATGATTAAAGCCTTCTGCGGTGGGAAACATGGTCAAGAAAGCTGTGATTGTGATCTCTCTCATCGAAAAAAGTGCTGAATGGTCGAATAAAGACATTGAGAAAGAAATCCTAGACGTGCTTTCAGAGGAGCCGACAAGGATTCCTTGGCTGAAGGAGGTAGAGAAAGTTACCATTCCAGAGGAGTGAACCCAAGCGTAGTGTGCGAGAAAAAAAGCCGAAGAGATATCGTGTTAGGATTTTTATGGTTAAGCCTTTTGAGTTTGTGGATGTGTGGGGTAAGAAACCAGAGGTAAATGACGTTCTGGAAGCTTTCAGTGGTGAACTACTAACCGAAAAAGTAAATGAATGCTTCAAAATCGAAGTGTATGAAGCTTGAATGCATCTCCTATTTGGCCCGAAGTAGGGTCCCATGTTGAAAACTATAGGGGGGCCTACTCTCTCCGCGCTGCAAAAAATTCCGCAATGTGGCACAAATCAGGCGTCTTCTCTGAAATCAACCTAGCTGAAAGTGTAACTCCCAAAACAAACCTCACAAGACAGTCTAATTCATCTAGTGTAGGAGACTGTAATGAAGCATCACATTGGCATGACGATTGACGTTGAGCTTTTCAGGAAGATTGAGCGGTTGCGGAGAAGGGAGAAACGCAGCACTTTCATGGAGCACTTGCTGAGGCTGGGATTGATGGAACATACGAAGCAGCAGAAACAAGAGCAAAGGCGCGTTTGAAGCTTTGAGTTCGGTGCAACTGCCACTTCAAGACTTACGCGACAACCCAGTGCGCCTAAGAAAAGACCTTGGAAGAGGTTGATAAGGCTCCTGAAGACATAAAGAGCGGCGTGGTTACCGGTTTACTAATCACAGAGTTCCGATCTCTCCACGGATTCCAATCCGCAGGGTGGGCTCGAATCCCACGGGCTTTCAAAACTCGGTTCAACCTATATATAAGGGAGGTAGGGTCTCAACAGAGAGCAACCCTTCAGAAAGCCTAAACGATATGTCAGCTAGAAGACACTTATACACTTAAGAGCGAAAGTTATGACCAAAAACCTTAAGTGTACAGCAATATTATCTGTGTTGTTAACATATATATAAGGTGTTGAAATAGTTTGGCTGTTGAAGGTTTTTCGAGACGCAGAGAACCAGTAGACGCAAAAGTAGGCGAATTAACCCCCACTTCTAGAGCCGTAAATGTCATGGCAAAAACAGTATCAAAAAGCGAAGTCAGAAGCATCGCAGCTGGAAGAGACGGAGCACCCCACCGCGTGTGCGACGCATTAGTAGCTGACGAAACAGGCTGCATCTACCTCACTCTATGGGATGACAACATCGAAAAAGTGAAAGAAGAAGACACAGTTAGCGTAAAGAACGGCTACATAAACCTGTTCAGAGGCAACATGCGCTTGAACGTCGGCAGATACGGCACATTAGAGATTGCGGAACAACCCTTGGAAGGCGAAGTAAACACTGAGAATAACTTGTCGACTAAGGTGTATGAGCGGGAGAGAAGACCGTACAGGGGAAGAAGAACAGGCGGATACAACAGAAGAAGATACTAATCGCAATCTAACTGCCGGAAGAGATTTCCAACCATTTTCTTCTAAGCAAGATAAAACTAGTTTGCAACCGATTTGTTAATTCTGAGTTTAGCACACGCACGTGATATCGTCAAGCAACTACCGTAAAGCACACACGTTTACGATAGCACCCGCCAAACCAGTCTTTAGAACAGACGATATCCGGTTATCTACATCGTTTTCTCTAAAACATCATCGCAACTTTTAAAACCTAAGCGTGCAAACAACAACATCACACCATCACAAAGGAGAATGAATGTCATGACAAGTTCACAAGAAGAAAGAAAACCAACAGTGGAAGAATTATTGGCCAAGGCTAAAAAGCCAGCGCAACTGGCTCCACCATTACATAAGTTTTATGAAGGAAAGGTTCAAGTGATGCCAAAATGCGCCATAACAAGCCCTAAAGACTTTGCAATATGGTACACACCAGGCGTAGCAGCTCCATGCAGAGAAATCCAAGCAGACCCAGACAAATCTTTCGAACTTACAAATCGCTGGAACTACGTAGCAGTAGTATCAGACGGCACCCGTGTTTTAGGCCTAGGAGACATAGGCCCAGAAGCAGCCATGCCAGTAATGGAAGGAAAAGCCCTACTCTTCAAATACCTAGGCGGAGTTGACGCTTTCCCAATATGCCTAAGAACAAGAGACCCTGAAGAAATAATCAGAACATGCGAGCTCATTGAACCATCCTTCGGAGGAATAAACCTAGAGGACATAGCCAAGCCAAAATGCTTCCACGTGCTGGAAAAAACAAGAGAAAAACTGCAGATTCCAGTCTGGCATGACGACCAGCAGGGAACAGCAACAGTAATATTGGCAGGTCTGATAAACGCTTTCAAATTAGTCGGCAAAGACCCGAAGGAAAGCCTGATTACCCTAGTGGGCGTGGGCGGAGCAAACACAAGAACAGCCTACGTGCTAATAAGATGGGGAATAAAACCAGGCAACATGATACTTGTGGATTCAAAGGGCATACTACACCCGGGCAGAACAGACATAAAAAAAGAACTGAATCCGTGGAAATATGACCTAGCTAAAAAAACAAACGCAGAAGGAAGAACAGGAACCATCGCAGAAGCCTTCAAAGATGTAGACGCAGTAGTAGCAGCATCCAAACCAGGACCAGGCATAATACGCAAAGAATGGGTAACCACGATGGCAGACAACGCATTAGTCTTCGCTTGCGCAAACCCAACCCCAGAAATATGGCCATGGGAAGCAAAGGAAGCCGGAGCCCGCATTGTGGCAACTGGAAGAAGCGACTTTCCAAACCAAGTAAATAACAGCCTAGGGTTTCCAGCAATCTTCCGTGGCGTCTTGGATGTCAGAGCGAAAACCGTGACAGACGACATGTGCATAGCAGCAGCCCAAGAACTAGCGGAATTTGCGGAGGAAAGGGGAATGAACGAGAATGACATCCTACCGAGGATGGAAGAATGGGAGGTCTTTCCGCGTGAAGCAGTGGCATGTGCACTAAAATCTATAGAACAAGGTGTGGCAAGAATTAAGCCAAGCAGACAAGAGCTTTACGAAAGAGCTGTGGCAATAATAAAAAACGCTAGAGAATCTGTGAAACTGTTGATGAAGGAAGGACTGGTGAAGCAGCCGCCGCCAGAAGAAGAACTACTAAAGAAATAATCAAGTCGATCGGAGAACAGCCATAAAAATGCCAAATCTCCGCGTTTTTATCAGTAAAAGTTCAGAAAATTATTTAAACTCTTCCATAGAACAATAGATGGAGTTAAGGAGAAAAGTAATATGCGTTCAGATTATGCTCTCTATACGGTGGCCATAATATTTTTCATTTTGACAGCAGTATCTGCTTTTGCAGTGCAAGTAGAGTCTGAAAGAAATCTGTGGGTTATAACAACAACTGTTCTAGGGCTCCTCTTCATTGGACTAGGCTATTCTCAAAAACCAAAAATCGCAGGAATTGAGAGGCTACGTACACCAGCTCCAACCACTCCCGTAACGATTACAGAAGAGGCCGAAACTGCAATGGATGCTGCACCCACGGTTACGCCACTTACAGAGGTTAAAGGTGTAGGAGAAAAGCGAGCAGAACAGCTCAAAGGCTTAGGCATCAAAAGCATAGAGGACTTAGCCAAGGCATCAGCCAAGGATTTAGCTGGCAAATCGAAGATTTCCCCGAAAATCACTGCAAGATGGATTGAAAACGCAAAGAAGCTTGCTGAAAAATCTTAGAAAGCCCGGCTAAACCGCAGGTTCAGATTTGCACGCTTAAGATTCTTACTATTTTCCTTCTTTCCAGTCTTCTTAGAGCATCCAAAAACTCATTCTTCTTTCTGCCAGTCACCTTGAAAATGTGAATCATGTCATTCACAGTCATCTGAGGTTTCCCGAATCCCCTAGTTCTCCTACTGAGATAGCCTACTATTGACCGTTCCAATTTTCCACATTTCCATGTAGTATTGTGGATAAGAACTACGATTGCCCTGATGAGACTTTGTGTTTCACTGGTTTTTCTGCGAGTCAAGATTTCTCCACTAGTTAACAGTTTGTTAACCACCAATTTAGAGTTTATGGCTCCAACCGATTGGAACTGCCAAGATTTAAATGGATGCATGTTAAAAGGGTGAGTTGGAGATAAAGAAATGCTGAAAGGACAGGTTGGAAGGATTTGTTTTTCCCGTATACTTGAAGGTGAAGATTTGGCTGAAGCTGCAAAGAAAAGGGTTGAGGAAAGCGGAATAGAAGCTGGGCTTTTCATCTTGATTGGAAGCTTGAAAAAGGCAATCATAGGATATTACAAGGAACGACAATATATGTCTATAGAATTCGATGGTCCATTGGAAATTGCTTCATGCATGGGGAACATAGCAGTCGATGAAAAAGGCGAAATAGTAATTCATCCTCACGTTGTTGTCGCAAACGAGAAAGGTGAAGCCTTTGGAGGTCATTTAATGAAAGGTTCCATTGTCGGCGCAACAGCAGAACTAGTGATAATAGAAGCAGCTGGAGTGAACTTACTAAGGGCGTTTGACGAAAAAACAAAGCTGAACTTATGGAAGTTGGGTTAGGTCTTTTCTAAAACGTATTCCATGAACATTGGGGTAATAGTTTTCAAGCCTTCCAACCCTTTCATATCCGGATTTTTCGTAGAGGCTTAACGCTTCAATATTGTTCTCTCGCGCCTCCAGACAGCATATTTCGGCGCCTTCGTGTTTGAATGTTTTTTCGATTTCCTGCAAAAGACTTCGTCCAGTTCCTTTTCGACGGTGCTCTGGTGAAACATCTATTGTCAGTATGTGTGCCGTCGCTGGCTTCCTATCTAGGTTTATTTTGCCGATGACAAAGCCCACAATTTCGCCTTTCACTTTTGAAACCAAAATCACTGAATTGGAATCAGCTAGCAGGTAGGCTATTTGCTGTTTTGTGAAGGCTTCCGTTTCAAAACATTTCATCTCAATTTCATAGAGTGCATCTAAGTGTTCGATTGAAGCCTTTTCTATCGCGACAAGCATTTTGAGGAGACATCCCCCTTTCTAATTTGGGGAAAACTAAGATTTAGGTTTTCTTGGTTTCAAATAAAAGAGCGATAATCGCCAAAAGACAGGTAGTGATGTCAACACATTGGGCAGTTGCAATTATCGTTGGAACGTCCACACCAAATAGGTACAGGTATAGAAAGAAAGCCAGTAAACCCAGTGATGGCAACAGAGCAGCTTTCCAGGTTATTTGGAACCGTCTTCTTTATCTCAAGATTTAACTACGACTAAACGTGTAGTGTTGAAAGGGTGTTGTAGATTGAAATTGACAGGCATTCATTTTCTCCTGACCTATAGATGTGACATGGAATGTGACCACTGTTTTGTATGGGGCAGCCCAAAGGCTAGAGGCGTGTTCACCATTGAACAGATAAAGAATATACTGGTGGAAGCTAAGAAGCTGAAAACCGTGGATTGCATTTCGTTAGAAGGTGGAGAGCCTTTTCTTTACTATCCTATCATGGTTAGGGCTGTTGAGGAGGCTGTGAAACTTGGCTTTCGTGTGGAGGTTCTTTCGAACTGTTACTGGGCCAGTTGCCCAGAAGATGCCAGAGTGTGGCTTCTTCCGATGGCCAAAAATGTTGAGTTAAGTCTAAGCAGCGATCTTTACCACGGAGAAAGCTGGCAGATTGAAGAAGTGAAGAATGCCGTGAAGGCTGCAAAAGGGTTAAACATGAAAGTCGGCGTACTTGCCATCAAATATCCGAAGGCAAAGGCTCCGTGTCCAAGCGAGATTGAGGGAGCAAAAGTAGGTTTGTACGACCTTATGTACAAGGGAAGAGGTGCTTCCAAATTGGCAGAAGAAGCAGACAAGAAATCTTGGCATGAATTCACAGAATGCCCTTATGAGGAACTTGCTGATCCGGAAAGAATTCATATTGGCCCTCCAGGGTATGTTCATGTCTGTCAGGGTATCTCGATTGGGAATGCTTGGCAAAGACCCTTCTCAGAAATAATTAGAGACCATGATCCCTACAAGAACCCGATTCTTGAACCTTTAGTTCGTGGTGGCCCAGTGGCTTTGGTTGAAAAGTTTGGCTTGTCTCACGATGGATTTTATGCTGACGCTTGCCATTTGTGTTATGCTGCGCGTTGTTTGTTGCGGAAGAAATATCCTGACATATTGGGTCCAGACGTGATGTATGGAGAGTTTGAATAATAGTTCTGAGCGGATGAAGAAAGCTATAAAAGAATAGTTTGGCATCAAGGATTTAGGTGGCATTGGTGTTAACGAGGGAAGAAGCTCTTGGTTTGGTTAAGAAAAACGTCAAGAAAAGGAATATTGTTTTTCATATGATTGCTGTTGAAGCCGTTATGCGAGGGTTGGCGAGACATTTCGGAGAGGATGAAAAGCTATGGGGGCTGACTGGATTGATTCATGACATAGATTATGAAAAGATAGGTGATGCATGGGAGAAACATGGTGTCTTGGCCGGGGAGATTCTGAAAGGCATGGTTTCTGATGATGTTCTCAGAGCTATCAAATCCCACAATTTTGAGCGTACTGGTGTTACTCCTGAAAGTAGGATGGAGAAAGCTTTGATTTGTTGTGATGCTATTTCAGGTTTGTTGGTGGCCTGTGCTTTGGTGATGCCTTCAAAAAAGCTCGAAGAAGTGAAAGTTAAAACAGTGAAGAAGAAGTTTAAGGATAAAGACTTTGCCAGGGGAGCTGACAGAGAAAGAATTCTCTTCTGTGAGAAACTTGGAGTTCCGAAGGAAAAGTTCTTTGAGATCGCCTTGGAAGGACTGAAAAACTACGCCGAGGAAATAGGCTTGTGAAACACGTTATGCAGGTTTTGTGCGCAAAACTGCAGATAAAATCTAGACCCCCTAAAATTTTCTGGACAGAAAACTTAGTTAGAATGAAAAGAAAAGTGTTATATGCCCTATCCTGAATCAGACCGTCTTTTGAGAAAAGATACTCAGGAACTCTAGTTAAGAAAGATGATGGTTAGAATCTTAGAGAAGGATTGTCAGGCGCCGACTAACTTTGCTTCTTCAATACGAAGCGATGGGACTATTACATTCATAAATTGTTTGGTGTCTCTGCTTATTCCAGAAATTCGCTTAAGCCAGTCGAAAGCAACACCGGAAATCATTCCACCCTTTATTGGATACTTTATCTCTCCGTTTTCAATAAAAAACGCGCGAGAAAGCTGAGCACTAATCACCCCAGAACCAGGTTGAGAAAAGCCAGCCATGGATTCAACTAAAACACCTTTATCGATTTCAGAAACCAGCCCTTCATTCGTCTTAGTCCCTGACTGGATTACTAGATTTGACGGATAAATCTCCGGTTTAGTTCTGTAACCATTGCCAACTATAGCACGAATCATGTCAAATCCACTTGGAAAACGCGACGCATTCCCCGTGTTCCTCATCTTCAGAGCATTTGCAGAAGTAGCATCATGAAGAAAACTCTCAAGTTTTCCTTTTCTCAGCAGAATCGTCTTCTGAGAGGAACAGCCCTCGTCATCAAAACTCCTAGAAGCAAACCCCTTCTCAAGAACAGCGTTATCTATGACCGTCAAGTCTTCAGAAGCCACCTCTTGTCCAAGATTCCCAGCCCAAGCAGAACTCCCAGCAACTACGTTTTCGCCTTTCAAAGCATCAACCAGCACATTGAATAGTTGATATGAAACCGCCTCAGGTCCGAAAACCACTGTGCCTTCAAAACTTTTTAGAGGCTGCGGCTTGAACATTTCAACGACCATTTTCCCAACGTTCTCCCCAACCTTTTCAGGCTCCAGATCCACTGTACGGCACAACATGACATCATAACAGCTAGGTGTTACCTCACCATTTTGTTCTCCACTTCCTCCAAGATAAATTACGGCTCTAGTTTCTTGTTCTTCAAAATCTACGCCTAACGTGTTTACAATTCCCCGCCAGCCAGACACAAAAAGGACACGCCCATCCTTCGCTATAACCCGCCTATCAAAGTCTTGAGCAGCCCTTATCATCCTTCCTGCAACATCAACACCTTCTTTCATACCTACTTCAGCAACTCGAGAATCAAATAACCCCTCCACTTTTGGCAGTTGACCTTTTTCTGGAAGAGCAAAGTTAGGAACTTCAGAACTCACTCGTGCACTGTCAAACGCTTTTTCTCCAGCCTCCAATACAGCTTTTTCGCTCAAAGTGTTCGTACATGCAAACCCAACCTTATTCCCCCCAACAACAACCCGAAAACCAACACCAGAATCATCAACCCTGTTTTGAGTGTGAATCTCAGAATTCCTGATGGCAACCTCAGTTGTTTGCATGCATGTGAAAAATGCTTCTGCATGCGTTATGCTCTTCTTTTCAAGCACTTTAATGGCTTTATGAGCCAAATTACTCAAGGAATTCCAGTTTATGTCAAGATTCATTTATTTGCCTCCCATTCCTCCAACCATGATTTCACAACGAATCGCAGGAACCACTCTGCCTTGAATAGCAAATTGATATTTTCCACATGCACCCGGACGAAGAACAGCCTCTTCACCAACAGCGTCTATGGTCTTGAAAACTTCAATAGCATTACCAGCCACGTTTGCACCACGCAGCTCTTCGCCTAATCTCCCATGACGAATCCACCTGGCATTTTGAAAGCCAAACGTAAAATCAGCGTTGACATCTGCCTGACCGCCGAAAGTTCCCTCAAGAAACAAGCCTTCTTTAACATCCTCAATCATCTCCTCTAACGAACAGTCACCAGCTTCAATGCCAATGTTGGTTTGTCTGATTAAAGGCTCAACACTGTAGTCCCAAGCATGAGCATTACCTGTTGGGGAAAGACCGGCAACTGCGGCGCTTGTTCTGTCGTGCATGAACGACTTTAACACTCCATTTTTGATTAGAGCTATACGTTTGCACTCAACTCCTTCATCATCATACGCAAAATAGCCTAAACCACGAGGCACATGACCATCGTCGTAGATTGTGACAAGCTTAGAAGAGACCAGTTCACCGATGCGGTTGCCGAAGCCGCCGCCAGTCATGGCCAAATCTGCTTCTAACGGATGCCCAATGGCTTCGTGAAGCAAAGTTGCACACAGAGTTGGATGAATAACCACACGAAACTTCCCAGAAGGCGGTGCCCTCACATCAAGAAGCCTGACTGCTTTCTCTGCGACAGTCTTTCCTAGGGAATATGACGAAGTTTCGTCAAAGAGCTCTAATCCGCCAGTGTGACCGAGAGTTTCTGAAGCAGGGCAGAATAAATCGTTGCTTTTTGCCATGACATTGACGAATAATTCTAGTCGTGTGATGTTTTGACGGATCCGAGATCCTTCTGAGCTGAGGAAGTATTTGTCGTCTTCTATGCTGATGTACGTTGCCTTAACATCCGCAACCTTCGGGCCAGCTTCCTTTGCACCTTTATAGGCATCTAAAGGAATCTCCACGATCTCTTCAGTGGAAAAATCTCGAGGACTCTTCTTGACTGGTATTGACACGTCCGTTGTCACTTCTCTAATAGGTTCAAGCATTGTTTTTTGTCGTTTCAACTCTGCAGAAGCTTTGGCCAATTCTAAGGCGTTCTTTAGTGCTTGCTCTGTGCTTTCAAGGTCAGACGTGTTAGTTGAACTGAAACCCCAGGATTTACCGTTGACAAAGACCCTGACGCCGACCCCACTCAAGAAAATGTTAGAAGAGCCTTCAATGACTCCATTTTTGACAGTACAGGTTGTCATCACTCGTTTCTGACCTCGTAACTGCACTAAATCCGCTTTGCTCGCATTTCTCGTTTGTAAACATTTTTCTAGGTTCTCAAACATCGTAATCAACTCTTGCTAAACGTTTGAGCGGATGATAGATTAATACCTTGATATAAGTAAGCTTTCCCCTATCTTTCATCACCGAAGCCAAATATAATGACGGGCTCGAGGGGATTCGAACCCCCGGTCTCCGGCTCCGAAGGCCGGCGCCTTAATCCAGACTCGGCTACGAGCCCAAAAAAGATTAGCACGAAAGCAATAAAAAGGATTCTGAAAATCCTTAAAAATGGTTAACAATTTATATTATTCGACTGTTGAAGGGCCGGTAGCTCAGCATGGCTGGAGCGTTCGGCTGATAAAGGAGTGCGCCTATAGACACCGAAAGGTCGAGAGTTCAAATCTCTCCCGGCCCACTACAGATTCTCTCCGGCTATTTTTGAAGCGTCTACTTTCTTTTGCGGAATGTATTGGTGCCACACACTTTTCAGACATATTCAAAACCTGCTTCCACAAATTGACAGGCTTCCTTAGCGGTAGTGGCAACCGCGCGCTAAGCTTTTGAATCGATTAAGTGTTTCATCAATAGAACAATCTTTCGTAGGACTTAAATACGCCATTTGCATTATTGTAATTTGGGAGAGGGGCGATAGGACGTAACCTTCTATGATTAATATCCGTCTACATGCTTCCACAATTCTAGTTTTCCTAATCCTTCTTCTTAGCTTATGTTCCATAACTCAGTTATGTTCTGCAACTGACCCTTCAAACACCTTTATTCACGTTGCTCCTTTAGTTCATGTTGCCAATGAGACAGGTGAACTTTTCGACATTGCAATAAACATATCTAATGTGCATAACCTTCACAGCGTTGAATTTAGACTGAGCTACAATACCTCCTTGTTAGATGCTATCGAAGTAGTTCAAGGGCCTTTTCTTCCACCTCCACCTCTGTCCTCCCTTATGTTTGAGATAAACGAATCAGTCGGTTTCGTGTGGATGAACATATCCGCAGTTGACTCAGAACCTGGTCCGAGCGGTAACGGAGCTCTGGCAAGAATTACTTTTAACGTTACTCTTGGCTCCAAGTGTTCTTACAGTATATTAGATTTGCAGGATACTTCGCTTTATGACGACTCGATGACGGAGATTAGTCACAGCTCCATCGGCGGCTTGTATTTCTGGAAATCATTACAGCCTGATCCTCCAGTTCAAGGAGGACTATTGGACCTCTTCACTCAAAGAGGCGGAGTCGGTCCTAGTGAGCCTGACGGAGTTTACTGTGAAGGAGAAATGGTGGAGTTATATAGCAACGTGACGTACAATGGCTGGCCAGAGCAGAATAACTTAGTCGCATTTCAAGTGATTGAACCTATTGGTTCAACGGTTGCGATGCTTTATTCCGCAACCGATCAAAACGGATTGGCCAAGGTTAATTTTAGGATACCGAGCTTGCCAGATAGCTATGGAGTGTGGACAGTAGTCTCTGTTGCTGATGTAGCGTGTGAAACTGTTTGGGACATTGTGCAATTCCAGTGTGCGCCTTGCATTGGTGGTTTCTCAGAATCGATAAACATGCCTTCTTCATCACGCGCACACGTACAGACATACTGTACGATTCTGGTAGTAGTTATAGCATCAATTTTCATGTGGATCAAGCAAAAAATCAAAAAGTCGGTTTCATCAAGTAAAACTATGGGTAATTCGCTAATAGTCTGCGGAGAGAAAGGAAAATGAGAAAAACAGTTTTGACAATTTTGATAATAATATTCATCTTAAGCATGTTTGGATCGATATCCAAAGTGAATTCTGTTAAAGCAACTACCATTTCATCTAGCGATACGTTGTTGAGTGTACAAGGTGGCACAGTGAAAGTGCGGGAGACTATCACTGTCAGTGTCACCGTAACCAATATGATCAATCTTATGAGTTGGCGGATCAGGCTATTCTACGATATTTCCTTAGTGAATTGCACCGCAGTTTGGCTACCAAACGAAAATGTGTTTGCAGGTAAGAATGCTTTCTTCGGCTCAGATGTTTGCATCAGAGATGATAAATGGTGTGTTCAGGCGGGAAGTTCCATAATTCCTTTCTTATATGGCACTGTCAATGGTAGTGGAACTCTATGCAAGATGAATTTCACTGCTCAACAAGAAGTGGGGGCATCAACCTTGAAATTCTCTGAACCATATGGTGAGTGCACCTTCCTTATGTATGCGATACCGCCGAATTACACTGAAACGGGTTACATCTCTGTTGACGAGATTTCTAATGGGGTTATAAATGTAGTCAACTCCTCTTCATTTACCATAAGTATTGCTTCTCCAGAAAACAAGACATACGCCAAAAGCTCTGTTCCTTTAGATTTTACCAAGAACCAACCGACTTCTTGGATCGGCTACAGTTTGGACGGCCAACTCAACATGACTATTACAGGAAACTCAACCCTGTTTGGTTTGTCTTACGGATACCATGACATCGCATTATATGCGAATGACACCTGTGGCAACATGGGTTCTTCCGGCACTGTTTGCTTCGCAGTAAGGTTACTAGGCGACGTGAACTGTGATCGTAAGGTTGACATTGTTGATATTGTTATAGTCTTGAGAGCTTATCGTTCATCTCCTGGTGATGCAAATTGGAATCCACTTGCAGATATAAATCAGGATGGCAAGGTTGATATGTTTGACCTTGCTATAGTGATGAGAGATTTCAGGAAAACATGGGAATAGCAACTAGGACCCAACTTATTCGTTAAGAGAATAACCACATAATCGCCAAAAAAAAAGCGTGTAGTTATAATCATATTAACACATGCGTAGCCCATGTTTTACCTTCTTATTTCGACGTGTACTGCAATAGAAAATAATAGAAAATAGTTCCACAGAACTTATAAGCTTGATTACATACTCTTTTAAAGGACAAAGGAGAGAGGAAGATGGACAAAAAAGCTTTAGCTCTAGTTGTTACTGTCATTCTTCTTACAAGCATGCTTCTAGTTACAATACCAATAATACCGACAAGCGCAAGCCCAGCCGAGATCCATGTTCCAGGGGATTATTCAACAATTCAATATGCCGTAGGCAACGCAAGCTCAGGCGACACGATCATGGTGGCAGCGGGAACCTATGCTGGTGCCATAGTAGATAAGAATGTGACGATTTCTGGGGCATCAGGTGGAGCATCGATTATCACAAGCGGAGTACCATACAAGGCTGGCAGCAGCCTTTACACTGCTTTTAGGCTCGATGCGNCTGCGGACGGAGCTGAAATAAGGAACTTCACAATCAACTGCAATAGTTCGGAGGGTTTCTACTTTGCAGTCTTCAGCAGANCTGTTGACAATNCAATCGTTGACTCCCTNACNGTGAATGATGCTGTTCAGGGAATCTCAAACTGGGGAGGAAGTAACTGGGAGATAACAAATAATGTGCTAAACGATACGGAAGCAGCTGGCGGCGGAGGTATAGCAATCTGGCTCGGTGCATTCCCACCAAGTTATCCTGTATGCTCTGGAAACCTTATTCAAGGCAACACAATTACTGCAACTGCAACAGCACCTGACTACACGTGTCCCGGCATTGGCATAGGGCTTGATTTGCGTTATGGTGCTTACGATGACCTAACTGGTAGTGAAGACATATCAGGCAATCAGATTCTCAACAATAACATAACAGCCCCTGGTGCTCTCAATGGAGTAGGCATAGAAATGGGTGTTCTTGGACTTGAAGGCAACGCGACTAAAATTGCAGCTACACTAGGCCTCGTTCACGACAACGATGTTCAAGGCAACGTTATAGACGGGGCAGACATGGGTATCTACTTTTACACTGTTACTAACTTGGCAATCCGGCAAAATGAAATAAGCAACTGCAACGAAGGGATTCACAACAAAGATGGCAGCAATGGCAATACGATTAACTACAACAACATCGTTGGCAACACAATAGGCCTCAACATGTCCGCACGCGCACAAGTCTACAACAACACTATAGAGGGAGGTCGCGCTGGAATTTGGCTTCGAAGTGGACCTTACTCGATATCAACAACCATCAAAGGGAATACGATAACAGACTTCGTGAAAGCAGGCATAGTTACTAGGGGTACAAAAGACATCTTTATTGAAGGAAATACTATTAGCACAACGATCCACGATGAGGCACCTAACGGAATCGATATCGGCACATACAGTGGCACTAATGGAACTATCAAAGAAAACGAGATAAGTGGCTGCTCTTGGAAAGATTTCACAGGTGATTACGAAACCTCTTGGTCAGGATCTGGAATCCTAGTCATAGAAAGTGGCGACTCCTTCGAAATAACAAGAAACATTGTTTACGACTGCGATGTGGGCATGGACATCGAGTCAGATTCAACGAACATAACACGTAACGAGGTCTATTCCAACATCTATGGTTTCGTCTTTTGGAATGGCAAGCCCAAGGTCAATTACAACAACATTTACAACAACACACAATACGGAGTCTACCGGACCTATGATCTTACCGGTGTACTCAACGCGGAGTCCAACTGGTGGGGTCATTCAAGCGGTCCCAGCGGCGTTGGTCCTGGCACCGGCGACTCGGTCAGCGAAAATGTAGATTTTGAACCTTGGCTATCGTGTTACGTGCCAGAGGTGGAAACCAAGATCTACATAGACCCACCCACTGTAGAGGAATACGCGCGTATTGGGATCGAGTGCAAAGGATTTGAAGTGGATGTGCGAATTGCAGATGTCATTGACCTATGGGGCTTCGACTTCGAACTGACCTGGAACAGCACCCTACTAAATCTTACACATGTCGAATACGAGAGCCAACTAAACACACTGTGGGGAGAAAACCTGTGGAGTGTCGTGAAGAACAACGTCAGTATCGGCTGGCATAAGTTCACTGTGCTAGCCCTCAATCCAGCAACAGGCTTTTCAGGCAACGCGGCGCTGCTTAGACTCACTTTCCATGCGGAATACGGACCCTGCTACATCGAACCCGACTATCAACTGCAAACCCGATTACACTTTGCTCTTGTCAAATTGAGCGACTCAGCGGCAGACCCGATCTGTACGCAGGTGCAAGACGGAACATACATCGTACACGCCGTCAAACCATGGCTTAGAATGTACTACGTACGAACGCTCTTGGGTAACATTACATGCAGGAAACTCTGCGAAACCTTTACTCTGCGGATTAAGCTTGTTGACGCATTCAAGGTGTCCGGCTTCGAAGTCGAAATCCACTACAACACAACACTAATGAAACAAATGAGTATTGTTTGGGGAGACTTGTCAGGCTTCCTTCCAGGACCATACATAATTAAAGGCTACACAACTAACGACGTAGGAGGTTTAATCCGGTTTACTCTCAGCGAAAACTTGACCGCTGGGGCACCATTGGCGTACGGAGATGCAGTGTTAGCAGAAATCACATTCAATGTGACGGGAACAAAGATGTGGAAGAAAATAGATTGCAGCGGATGGGAAAACTGCTTCCACGATTTGATCGAATTTACATACTGGAATATCAGTGTAAGTTGCCCAAGCGTTCATTTTCTAACAGGAGACCTTGTGCACATTAGCAACGCCGATTACTGGTACATACCCATCCAAGGCGACATAAACTGCGATGGCGATGTTGGCATGCTCGACTTACGAACCGTAGCTTATTACTACGAAGTCAAGCAGGGAGATCCAGATTGGCCCGAAGCGTCCAAATATGATTTGAACTGCGACGACATCATTGACCTCTACGATCTAGTGTTAATCTCCACAAACTTTGGGTATGAATATGATGGCTAACAACATCTTCCCACTTTTTTCTAAAAAAATAACGCAGCAAAATCAAGCAAAGATTAATATTAGAAGGAGTATATCATGTTCAAAAAAACCGCCATAATCATTATCATATTAACATTTTTGTCATCCACAATGTTTCCTCTCATTACGAAAGGCGAAAACAATACAACAATAGTCCAATTAGATCCATCAACCATCACGATTACAGAGATCGGGGAAATATTCTCACTAAACGTCACAATCGTTAATGTAACCGGCCTCTGCGCTTGGGATTTCAAACTGAACTATCGCAACTCTATTCTATCCTGCCTTGATGCAACGGAGGGACCATTTTTGGAAACAGGCGGCGACACATGGTGGGCTGAGAACATAACTGATTCATACAATTCCACTCATGGTCGAGCCCGTTTTGGCTGTTCTCTCCTAGGACAGGTGCCTGGAGTGAACGGCAGTGGAGTGTTGGCGAACATTACATTCCAAGCCAAAGGCGGCGGCGACACATTACTACATTTTGATGATACACGACTTTACGATTGTGGCACACCTCCACACCTAATCGAGCATGAAGCAATCGACGGCGAGGTGTACGGGAAAATTCACGATGTAGCCGTCATCAATGTTGTTTCCTCCAAGGCTGGCTGTCCTGGTGTGGGAGATGGGGTTCCATACCCTGTTTTATGTCAAGGACGCACAGCAGAAGTCAATGTTACTGCGGAAAACCAAGGCAATAATACTGAATCTTTCGACGTAACCGTGTACGCCAACGACAGCATAATTCAAACTTTCACTGTCACCAACCTAGATCCAAGCAATCAAGAAACTCGAACCGTCATTTGGAACGCCACAGGCTGGGCGAAAGGCAACTACACAATAAAAGCCGTAGCAGACCAAGTCACGGGTGAAATCGACCTTGGAGACAATACGTTCATAGACAAGTGGGTCGTGGTGGTGCATCCCGGTGACTTAGATAATAGTGGCGAAGTGGACATAACAGACGTAGTCATGGTAACCGGCATCTACCGAGCTAAAATCGGTGATCCCGAATACAATGCTTGCCGAGACGTCGTCGAAGACGGTGAAATCGACATTTCAGACGTCGTAGCAGTCACAGGACACTACAGAGAAAAAGACCCATGACCCACCTTTTGTTAGCGTGCCCTATATTTACATAGAATGTTCTCGGCTGCAGACTGTGACTGCTAGCAGTGTTACTGTAATGAATAGTAATAAAACAAAACATGACGGAAATTTTCTGATTGCTCGAGCAGGCTTTTGAGTACACGAAAGACAAGAATAACACCTGCTGTAATCGTCCATAATTGCATGGCGCTTTATATCTCTTATTTTTGTAATATGACTCGCTGTGACCTATATATAAGGGGGAGTCTAGTCGCACAGAGTACAAGGAAAGTTCCGGGCTTCATACGTCTTCTCAAGCATAAAACGAAAAGCCTGTCAAAAGAAAAAACAACCTAGTTCCCAAGCCCGTTTTCGCGAGTTCGCTTGCTTTTCCATCCAGAGTGCGGGGGGCTAGGTTTAGATATCGGTTTAAATTCTCGGTTTTTAATCGACCAAGATATTCGCTTATTCAAAGCGGTACCTTGCCGAGCTGCTGCATCAGGCCAAGGGTATCAAAGCTTCCCCAATATTCCACAATCTTTTGATCTTCCAGACGGTAAATGATGATGCCATTGACGCTCACCGGTTTTTCGGTTGGTGGAACACCCATGAACGTGCCCCGATGCGTGCCGCGCACGCCCCAGCGTACCGCCACTTCATCGCCTTCTGCAATGAGATCGAACAGTGGATAGTGTGCTCTGGGAATGCGGTTTGAAAGAGGGTAACAACTTGCTTGACGCTTTCGAAGCCGCGTTTGGGCTCGGGGCTGGTGGCATCATACCCAAGAACGTGTTCGGTGACAATTTCATCTATGACTTCTAAATTGCCATGGTTGAAGACCTCGTCAAAAAGCCGCTGGATAACGGCTTTGTTGGCTTCAGCTGACACATGAGTTCCTCCTAAATTTAGGGAATAATGACTACACTTAAGAAATTTGTTGGAAGAAATTTTGCTATGTACGTAACCGAGAATTTGAACGTGACTTGTAGAGTTTAGTGCAGGGGGTGGGATTTGAACCCACGAAGGCCTACGCCATGAGGACCTGAACCTCACCCCTTTGACCTAGCTTGGGAACCCCTGCACAAAAGTAAATATTGCAGCTTCTTTTGAATTAATCTTTCTCAGTTTGTTGTTTCTTTATCCAGTCTTGTACTGCTTCTTCTATTGCTTCGCTTAGTGCACCTTTTTTCCATCCACATTTTGTTGCAACTGCTTTGCGGAATCTGTCCTCCAGTTGGTCTGATATTGTGATGTTTATTCTTCCCAACGCTTTCACACAACTCGTGTTATATACATACAAGAGCTTATAAACTTATGTGTATATATGCTTATGTGTGTAAGCACCAATGGTGAAACGAGTATGCAGCAAGGCAACCAATCCAAACTACTAAAGCTTGCTCTAGCAGACAAGCAAATTGCTGTCGCCATATTGGGCCAAGCCATAATCGACGAAGGGGGAATAGGTGCATCAGGAATAACAATCTACTACACCAACAGAGGTGAAGCAGAACAGCTATGGAAAATCGCAAATTTTCTAGGCTATGCTAATCCATTAAGAAAAAAGAAGCATAGAAACCATCATCACTACGGTTTTTCAATAAAGGCTTCAAAGAGAAAAGAAATCTATGACCAAATTGGCCCGTTACCTAACCCTGTTAAAGACCGAATATTTCGCCATCTGTTAAATAGACGTTCAAATATCAACCTTAGAGCAAGAGGAGAGACAAGAAAACTGATACTTCAATCGCTACAAGAAAAGCCGAAAACCAAACTTCAGATCATGCTGAAAGTAGACGCCAGTGAATCAACTGTAAGAAAGCACCTAAACAAGTTGAAGCAACAAGGCTTAGTAAGAATCAATGGACGATATAAGGATGCCTTTCAGAAAAGCAGACGTACAGCTTACTTGTGGACGACAACAGACAAAGAGGAGCCGAGTAAGAACTAACGTCTAACCTGAAGCCTGCGCCTTTGACCTAGCTCGGCGACCCCCGCAATTACGGACAGAAATACGTAAAGAAAAGGTTTAAGAGTTACTGTGCCCTTCAACTAGAAACGGTGCATCTGAATGCCGACTCACGGTTCACTCTCCAAAGCTGGAAAGGTTAGGTCACAAACTCCCAAAATACAGTCCGCACAAAAGAAAAGGCCTTCGCCTAAGTCTAGAAATAGACGGAACTACGAGAAAAGATTGATTCTGCAGAGAAAGCCTGGACAAAACTGGCTTAGAAGACGTTAAAATTTTTATTCCTTAAGCCTACACTACCAAGCATGTCAGAGATTATGCTTGTTATCTTAAATGCTAATTTAGTAACTTTGAATCCGAAGCAGCCCAAAGCCGAAGCAATAGCAATTCAAAACGGAAGAATAATTGCCGTAGGCTCCAATAAAGAGGTCCAGAAATACATAAGCAAAGACACAAAGGTGATAGACGCGGAAAACAAGACGATTGTGCCTGGTCTCGTTGATTGCCATGTACACATGACAGGCTTTGGAAAGTTTTTGCACACCTTAAACTTGAGAAACGTAGAGTCCATAAAAGAAATGCAACAGAAACTGGGCAGTTACGCTCAGAAAAATCCTGAAAGAAGCTGGAATCTAGGGGGAAGATGGGATCAAGATAGATTTGCTGAAAAGCGCTATCCAACTCGCTGGGACCTAGATGCCGTAGTTGGGGATAAGCCAGTCTTTCTCATTCGTGTCTGTGGGCATTTAGGTGTCGCTAACAGTAAGGCTTTGCAGCTGGCTCGCATATCAAAGGAAACAACCATAGATGGCGGAAAAATAGATTTGGACGAGGCTACAGGCGAGCCCAATGGCATATTACGGGAAAATGCTTTAGATCTAGTTGGCAAAGCCATTCCAAAACCGACTCCAAAAGAACTTGAAGAAGCTTGCGTTTCAGCGTGCAAAAAAGCCGTTGAAGCCGGACTTACATGTGTCCACTGGCTCGTAAGCTCTGCCGAGGAAATACGCACCATACAGAAGCTCCATCTTGAGGAAAAGCTGCCCTTAAGGGTCTATCTAGGCATCTCTGTAGACCTACTAGATCAACTAGTCGATCTAGGGCTGCTCACAGGCTTTGGAAATGACATGGTTAAGATAGGTTTTGTCAAAGTTTTTGTCGACGGTTCCCTAGGAGCACGCACAGCAGCCTTGAAAAAGCCCTACTCCGACAAGCCGCAAACAAAGGGCATAACACTTTACACACAAAGAAAACTGAACAGACTTGTTTCGAAGGCTCACAGGGCTGGTTTGCAGTTGGCAGTTCATGCCATAGGCGACCGTGCAATAGAAACTGTTCTAGAAGCTTTTGAAGACGCTTTAGAAACGCATCCCCGAGAAAATCATAGGCATAGGATTGAGCATTGTTCCGTCCTTAACCCAAAGTTGATTAAACGCATGAAGAATCTAGGCTTAATAGCATCTATACAGCCTCATTTCGTCGTTTCCGATTTCTGGATTGTTGACCGTGTTGGGAAAGATAGAGCACGCTGGGTTTACCCATTCAAGACTCTTATTAAGGAAGAATTGACCGTTGCTTCCGGTTCAGATTGTCCCGTAGAACCTATAGATCCCCTTTTGGGTGTTTGGGCTGCCGTGGCGAGGAAAAGCTTTACAGAAGAGAGCCTCACAGTAGAGGAAGCTCTCAAAACCTACACTTTAAATGCAGCTTACGCTTCTTTCGACGAAAAAAGCAAAGGAACAATAGAAATCGGGAACTTTGCGGATCTAACGTTCTTGTCGGATGATCTGTTTAATGTTCCGTCAGACGATATCAAAGGAGTTAAGGTTGAGATGACGATTGTGGATGGAAAAATTGTGTATTCTCGTAATTCCTAGTTCAGCAACTTTAGTGTACCGCTGAAAGAAGCCTCTCCACCAGTTTCTTAATAAGTTGCTGGTTTACAGGGTCATCGATGAGTCCACCTTCTCTCCAAGCTTCTGGATACTTACAGCTTCTCGTGGAAATTATCGCTGTTCCAACGATTAATGGTTCTATTCCTCCGTAGCCGCTTGAAACCCCAGTGAAAATTCCTTGCAGGGTGTGAGTATTCCCTAAACTTCCCACAACAAAGATGGCAATCGGCTTATTCCTCCACAGCTTACTAATCTGCTCTAGGCTTAAGCTGTTGGCACGTTCAAAAAATGCTTTCAGAATAGCGGACATGTTTCCTGCATAGACTGGACTTCCAACAATCGTTCTGTTTGCTCTCGAAATACGCTCAATGACTTTAATGCATTCATCCTCTAATGGACATGGCTTCTCATACAAGCATTCATACTTACAGCCTGAGCATGATCTAATTTCAAAGTCACTTAGATGCAAAAGCTCAGCATCAAATTTTTCTTTTTCTATGATTTTGAGCGCATAGGCAAGCAAACTGCTTGTGTTTCCTTCTTTTCTTGCACTTGCATTCAGACCTAAAACTTTCATGATTAATCCTCAGGAGATCCTATTATTGAACCTCTAGATAAAGCATAAAAACTTGATAAGCTGTCGCGTTAGGAAACGCTTTCAGAGCGTGTACTAGTGATTTGAGCCTCGGCTTTCCTAAACAATACGAAGATAACGTCATCTTTCCTACACTGAGGTTCGACAAAAAACTTCTATGAACCCTCTAAAAAGATGCTGGAAAAGGAACCCGTGTAGGGTTCGAATCCTCGCACACATAAAATTTCGCTCTATCCAAGCGTGTAGATAGAGAAGTGATTAGAACAATCACATACGTGTGTTTCGAAGCTTCTCTGGGATTTTCTAAGACTGTGGAGCGGGTAGGGCGACTTCTTCTGGAGGTTTCTTTCTGCGTATCCTAAAGAATATCACAGTCACCGCTGCGATAGCTATTACCACTATTACTAGTATGTAGAGAATGGTTTGGTCCAAGGCTTGAGCTTGCCACATGTTTGTTTCTGTTACTTCGGCACTCCCAGTCATAGTGCCCGAAACCACGGATGCTTCCACCAAGACCCCAGTCTGTATATCCCAGTAATAAGTCAGTTGAGTTCCACCTGACGAAAAGCTTGCATGAACAGCAGTTCTGCCTGCTTTCGTGGTCTCGCCAGCAATTGCTACACTGCCATACCCTGTTATGTAAACGGTGTTTCCGGTTGTTGTTCCAGAGGGAATGACTAATCCTTGGATGCTGAGCGAACCTCCGCTGCCTGTCGCAATATTCATAGTCGCGGTTTGATTTTGCTCTGTTCCATCAGCATAATGCATTGTCATCCGTATAGTGGCGGTTGTTCCCTCGACGTTCAGAAATTCAACCTTGAACCATTGAGGTAAAGGCGTTCCAGCAGGGGCACCACTAACTGTATAATCATATCTTATCCAGTCACCAGTCTTGACGCCAACCTGAGTATCCGAATAGACTGACGCTATGCTGAAGAAGATCAACGCTATAATTGCTCCGAGGATAATCTCTTTCTTCATTTCTTACACCATATTATCCACTATTCTTCTGCTTCTTTTTATGTCTTTATGGAAGAAACTTCTATGAACCCCATAAAAAGGGTTTAAACGCGTGAAAAAAGATGTTAGCGTGATGGAATGAGAAAGATGTTACCAGCAGCGCCCCTGATGTGCATAGTTGCACTTTTGTGCACCCTATGGTTAGTTTGTTCCGAAGTAAATTCATAAATACGTCACTACTATAGTTTACAACATAACCTATGAAGCCCAGAACCCTAAGGGGTTCACGAAAAGAATTGAAGAAAAGACGTGCTCTTGGATAGAATATTATGGTGATGAACATGATGGATGTGTTGCTTAGCATAGTTAGTATTGCCAGTGGAGTTGTGGTTGGCACCCTGCTAACTTGGATTATCAGCTACTACATGGGCAAAAGACTCCTTCCGAAACTCCTAAAATCCCTAAGCGAAAATCCTGAGGTCATAAAGACAATTCAAACTCTAAGGAAGAACTCGGAATCTGAAAGGACAAATGGGCAAAACACATAGGTGAAAGAAAGTCACCAAGTATAGGCTTTATATACATTTTAGTTCGACTTGTAGAGAAGGAAAAGAAGGAATAGTTAGTGTGGAGAGGCGCGCGTTATAGGGAATAGGTTCTATTTAAGCTTGACGCTAGCCTCAGCTTTCCTAAAGAATATGAAATACAGCGAACTTGCAACGAAATAGGTAACTGTCGTAAATAGGAAAGGTGTGTAAAAATCGCTTCCTGTCATCATTGCGCCAGAAATTGAAGCGGTCACAGCACGGGGAATGTTATCCGCCATAATCGTTAAACCGTTTGTAGTGGCACGTTCCTCTTCTGTTACTAACTCCATCTGCAAAGTAGAGCTTATAGGCCCTGCCATGTTCATCAAGGCGCCACGGGCTACGTAAGCTGTTGAAGCTAGAGTTAAGTTTGGTGCAAGAGTCATAAACATGATGAAGGGCATGGAAGAAAATTGACACATCACCACACTTTTGACCTTGCCTAATTTGCTTGACAATAGAGGGGCAGCAAGAGTTCCCATCCCTAGTGCTACACTACCCAGAGCTGATATTACGCCTATCTGTTCCATCGTGGCAGAAAATCTCAACTTGAAAAATAGAGTGAAAAGTGGTACTATGAAACCGGCTCCAAAACCTATGAGAGCTGTGGGTATCATGAATTTAATTATTATTTCATGGCTTCTAATGTTTCGCAGTGCTAAGAGATCAGCCATTTTCTGTTTTTGCAACGGTTTTTTCTCCTTTATCAATAGAATCGGAAAAGCTGCAACGAGAGCTAGAATAACAGAGACAGCAAGGGCTATGCGATACCCAATAGCTGATCCTATCTCTGGACCTGTGGATAGACCCAAAAGAGAGTTGAATGAATCGGGCATTACTCCACCGATGTAGCTGCCTATGACCCCCATTATTATCATTGAGGCCCAATTAACGCTGAACAAGTGTGTGCGTTCTTCTTTTCTACTATTCTCCATCATGAAGGGAACCGAGGCTACCCATCCAACTGTGCTAATCAAGCCGGAAGTGAGACTAGCAAGAAGGAGAATTGTTGGTCGTAAAGCGACTATCTGAATGAGGCTTATAAAGTTCGCCATTAAACCGATAAGTAACGCTTTTTTAGAAGCTACGCGTTCGCAAAGTAAGCCTGCGGGTAAAGCCACCAAGCCGGTTGCTATTGAGCCAGCTGTGAACATATTACTTATGAAATCTGGCTGGAACCCAACTTCGGGAAGGTTAAGGTACAAGTAGAATATGACTCCCCAAATTCCGAAACTCAAACCTTGCAGAATAGTTGCCACTAAGTAAAGCTTAGCGTTACGACTAAGCATACCTATTCGCCGAATATACAACTTAATTCCTGAAAGCACCTGCAAAGGACGTTCACCAAAGTTGGAAGGTTCGGTAGCATAGGACAGTTTAGAGATAAATACTTTCCGAGGTTTCAGCTCTTGCTCTTAGCGTAGTTTATTTGTGTGTGTTTGTGCTAGTTTATTGTGGTTGCCTTTGATTTGAGCACAAACGATGCTCTAAGGGAAATAGTCGAAACTCTAATGCGTGCGCGTTCTCCCAGTCGTGACGACGTTAACCGCGTTAAGTTACAGGTGGCTGTCGAACATCAACTTAGGAAAGTCCCTTCGAACTCTGAAATAATACGGATGCTCAGGGCTGAAGAAAAAAGCAAACTTCTCCCACTCTTGCGAAGAAAGGCCACGCGCACAATCTCAGGTGTCACAGTGATAGCTGTAATGACAAAGCCTTATCCTTGTCCACAGCCTGAACCATGCGCCTACTGTCCAGGCGGTCCACCATTCGGTGTGCCTCAAAGCTATACTGGTTTTGAGCCAGCTGCGCTGCGTGGACTGCAGAACGAGTTTGACCCGTATTTACAGGTTAAAAGCCGCATTGGACAGTTGCAAGCCATAGGACATAATGTTGACAAAATAGAGCTAATCGTTATGGGTGGAACTTTTCCAGCAACTCCTTTGGATTATCAAACGTGGTTTATCCAACGTTGTTTGGACGCCGTCACTGACATGGATTCGGCTGGCCTTGAGGAGGCTAAAAAGAATGCGGAAACGAGCAGAATCCGTAACGTCGGCATAACCGTGGAAACGCGGCCAGACTGGGCTAAAGAGAGTCACATAGACCATATGCTCAGTATGGGTGTAACACGCGTAGAAGTAGGTGTCCAAAACCCAAGCGATGAGATTTACCGTCTAGTCGGCAGAACACACACGGTCAAAGACGTTGTTGAAGCTACACGTATAATGAAGGATTCTGGATTAAAAACAGTGTATCACCTTATGCCCGGGTTGCCTAACTCAAACACGAAAAAAGACTTGAAAGCTTTCAGAGAGATTTTCACAAATCCAGATTTTAAGCCTGACATGATTAAAATTTATCCATGCCTAGTTCTGAAAGGCACAAAAGCCTACAAATGGTATCGCGAAGGAAAGTATGAGCCGTACACGAACGAGACAGCAGCCAACCTAATCGTAGAAATCAAGAAGATTATCCCACATTGGATTCGTGTGATGCGTGTTCAACGGGACATCCCCGCGCCATTGATTGTTGCTGGTGTGAAAAGAAGCAACCTACGCCAACTAGTGCAGCAGAAACTAAAAGAACAAGGCATAAAATGCAGATGCATACGATGCAGAGAAGTGGGCCACAGAATGCTAAAAGACAAAGTGAAACCCGATCCAGAAAAAGTGAAAATTTTAACCACACGATATGCTGCATCTGAAGGAGAGGAAATCTTCATCTCAGCAGAAGAGCCAGAAAACAACCTCTTAATAGGCTATTTAAGGCTGAGGATTCCTTCAGAAAAAGCTCACAGACAAGAAGTAAAAGCGAAACCATGTTCCATAGTTCGAGAACTCCATGTTTATGGACCTCTTGTTCCAGTTGGTGAACACTTGGCCAAGGCATGGCAGCACAAGGGCTACGGTGGCATTCTCTTAAGCGAAGCAGAACGCATATCAAAAGAGAATTATGACGCGAAAAAGGTTTTAGTTATAAGTGCTCTCGGAACAAAACAGTACTATATGCGATTTGGCTACCGATATGATGGATTATACATGTCAAAAATGTTGGAGGATTAGGTTATGACTAAAAAAGGAGAGGTTTCAGGCTACAAGGGTGAAGCATTAGCAGCCATCAGAGAGGCTGAAGCTGAAATAGGAGACGTATTACATATAACAAAAAACGGACAAGTTTATGAGGGCATTTTGATTCCACGTTCAGAATACGGAGACGAAAAACACGTCGTCATAAAGCTGAAAAGCGGCTACAATGTTGGCATACGGATAACACCAGACACAAAAATAGAGAGAATAGGAAAGGGAGTGAAACCAACTTTTGGCACTTCTCCTCCCCCAGAACAAAATCCTGAGCTTCCCGAAGTTGCCATAATAAGCACTGGTGGAACAATCGCCAGTCGCGTAGACTACAGAACAGGAGCCGTGCGACCAGCCCTAACAGCGAGCGACTTGTACAACGTCGTTCCAGAACTTGCCAACATAGCGCGAATAGACGCTAACATACTTTTCAGCCTTTTCAGCGAAAACATAACTCCTAAACACTGGACGCAAATAGCTAAAGCTGTTTCAAAGCAAATATCCAAAGGCATCGACGGTATCGTAATAGCCCATGGAACAGACACCATGGGTTACACGGCTGCAGCCTTAAGCTTCGCACTACAACACCTCCCAATCCCAGTAATACTTGTAGGTTCGCAACGCTCAGCAGACAGGCCAAGCTCAGACGCAGCAACAAACCTTATAGGGGCAGTGACAACAGCGGCAAAAGCACCCTTCGCAGAAGTAGCCGTAGCAATGCACGAAACAACATCAGACACTCCCATAGTACTCCACAGAGGAACAAAAGTTCGAAAATGCCACACCAGCAGAAGGGACACCTTCAAATCTGTAAACACCACTCCAATGGCAAGAGTGCAAAACCAGAAAATAACCATGCTCACAGAACAGTATCGAAAACGCGATTCCACAAGGAAGGTCATACTAAAACCAAAATTCGACGAAAAAGTGGCGTTAATAAAGTTTTATCCGGGCATTAACCCGGCAACAATTGATTTGTATGTGGAGAAAGACTATAAGGGTATAATTCTCGAAGGAACAGGTCTGGGTCATGTCAGCACAAACATTTTTGAAGCCATACGAAACGCAACAGAGCACAATATTGTGGTAGGTATGACTTCCCAGTGTATTTGGGGCCGAGTAGACATGAACGTTTATGATCAAGGCCGCGATTTGCTGGCTTTAGGCGTAATCCCCTTGGAAGACATGCTTCCAGAGACAGCAGCTGTCAAGCTAATGTGGATTTTCGGACAAACCAAAGACGTGGAAGAAGCCAAAAAACTGTTGAAAACGAACATTACAGGGGAAATTTCGCCAAGAACTCTCCCCGAATGATAGGTATGACTAAAGGGTGAAGCTTTTGGGAATAGATTATGAGAAAGCTGGTTTGAAGGTGGGTCTGGAAATCCATCAGCAGTTGGATACTTCTGCAAAGTTATTTTGTAATTGCAGACTAGAGCTCTTCAAGGAAGAGCCAGAAATTACGTTTCTGCGTAGGCTTCGGCCAACTCAAAGTGAGTTAGGACAAATCGATCCAGCGGCTTACTTCGAATTTCAGAAAGGAGTGAAAATTCTCTACGAGGCAACTAGGGGAACTTCATGTCTTGTTGAAATGGATGAAGAACCGCCACATCCGTTAGACATGGAAGCCGTTGAAACAACCTTAATAGCAGCCTTAATGATGAAAGCCGAACCTGTTGACGAAATTCATGTGATGCGTAAAACAGTTATAGATGGCTCGAACACCACGGGCTTCCAAAGAACATGCGTGATAGCCTTAGATGGTCAAGTCAAGTTTGGGGAAAAAACTGTACCAATTCAGCACGTGAGCTTAGAAGAGGACGCCGCGAGAAAAACGGGTGGAGAAGGCAACGTAATACATTATCGCATTGACCGCTTGGGCATTCCTTTGATAGAGGTTGCAACCGCGCCAGTCATAAAATCACCTCAAGAAGCAGAAGAAGTCGCACTAGCAATAGGAAGAATTTTGAGAGCTACAGGAAAAGTGAAAAGGGGCTTAGGCACTATCCGCCAAGACATAAACATATCAATTCCAGACGGCGCACTTATTGAAATTAAGGGAGTCCAAGAACTTGAAGTGCTTCCGCTTGTTGTAAAGTATGAAGTTCAACGCCAATTGAGACTATTGAAAATAAGCGGAGAATTGAGAGCAAGGGGAGTAAAGGAAGAGGATATTAAACAAGAATTCATCGACGTGACAGATGTTTTTAAACAAACAAAATGCAAGGTCCTGCGCAAAGCACTAGACAGAAAACAACAAATCGTAGCCGTGAAACTTCCAAAATTTCAGGATCTTCTTGGACAGGAATTGATGCCGAGTTTTCGCTTGGGAACAGAGATGTCTGATAGAGCTCGTTTCTGGGGAAGGGTTGGCGGCATATTCCACACGGACGAGTTGCCAGCTTATGGGATAACGGAAGAAGAGGTAGAGAAACTAAGAGAGGCTGTTGAAGTTGAGGATCAAGATGCAGTGGTGCTTGTTGCAGACAACCTAGAAAACTGCAAAGATGCATTGCAAGCGGTTGCAAAGAGAGCACGAGAAGCCATAAAGGGCGTGCCCGAAGAAACACGAGCACCAAAACCCGATGGAACAACATGTTACATGAGACCTAGACCCGGAGCGGCAAGAATGTACCCTGAAACTGACATTCCCCCGATACAGATAACAGAAGACTACATAAAAAAAATCAGTTCGCAATTGCCAGAGCTTCTTGAACAGAAACTTGAACGTTTCATGGAAGAGTATAAGCTGAATGAGAAATTGGCTAGGCAAGTTTTGGATTCCAAACGCAGCGAACTGTTCGAATCTGTCGTGAAAGAGGCCAAAGTGTCACCAACAACTGTTGCTGCGTTTTTAACTGAAACTCTAAAGGCTTTAAAACGGGACAGCGTTCAAGTTGACAGGGTTTCTGAAAGCCAGATTCGAGAAATTTTCAATGAAATAAGTGCTGGAGAGTTGACGAAAGAGGCTATACCTGACGTGACTGTTTGGTTGTCAAGTCACGAGAACAAGGGTGTTCGGGAGGCGATTATGAATCTTGGTTTGAAGGTTGTTTCTGAAGATGAGCTTAGAGGGTTTATTGAAAAGGTGATTGAAGATAACAGAAGCTTGATTCGAGAACGTGGTGAAAGCAGTTTTGGTGTTCTCATGGGCATTATCATGAACGAACTGCGAGGCAAAGTGGATGCTGCCCTAGTCAGCAGGGTGCTAAAAGAAAAACTGAAGGAATTTGTGAGGGTTTGAAGAATGGCAAAGAAAACTGAAGTTCGAACGACCGACACAATAACGCTGCCATGTGGTTGCATTTATCAAGACAAAGGATGGTTATTGATACGGGTCCATGAAT
>JGI24422J19971_10000063_pt1 | contig 44747 bp, 36 predicted proteins | sample DeeMarSWOR152_54_FD_19971 | JGI IMG/M metagenome (IMG submission 19971) | reverse complement strand
TTTAACTTGAAGATGTTGGTCCTCTTCATCTCTATTTCCCCTTCTGCTCTTCAATGTATTTTTTAACAACTTCAAGAGTTACAGCCCCGACAGAGGATATAAACTTCGAGTGAGTCCACAAAGTTGGAAGACGCTTTCGTTTGACAGGATTCTCTACCCTCATATAAACAATATAAAACAAAATAACGTATACATTTTTTAATATATTTCAAATTTGTATATACTCCCACCCACCTCCCCTAATTCATCTCAACCCTGGAGGATTTGAGCTTTCTTAGCGACTTTTTGTAAGAAGAAAAGTTCTTGATTTTTTACTTCGTAGAATGTATCTTTTAAACTTAGTTGCAAAGGATTTCGCGTTCAATAATAGGTTTTTCAGAAACTCTTATCCAGAACCGTTTTCGTCCTGTTATAAGTTATTGTTACACTATTTTGTCTTTTGATTCTACTACTAAGCATTACAGTGAAGAATTCAATATTAAAGCCCTATTATCGGCTTTAATTCAGATTAGTAGTTTCAGAAAAGAGTAATAAGGCAGGAACAGTTCACTCAGCAGGTTTCTCATTCTTTTGATTTTAAGAATTCTTCTATCTTTTTTACAATCTCCATAAAAGCTTTTGCTGCTGGTGAATTTTTATGTTCAACTATGAAGGACAAGCCTTTATCAGAGTATTCGCATATTTCAGGGTCTATAGGGATTCTTCCCAGAAAAGGAACGTTCATATCCTCAGATATCTTTTGTCCTCCTCCTCTTTTGAAGATGTCGATCTCCTCGCCGCATTTTGGGCAGATGAAACCGCTCATATTCTCTATGATGCCTATGATAGGAATCTTCAGATGCTTAGCAAAAGTAACTGCCTTCTTGACAACAATTTGTGAAACTTCTGAAGGTATTGTAACTATTACCACGCCATCCATCTCTGGTAGGAGTTGCATAATGCTCAAGGGCTCATCACCAGTTCCTGGAGGAAGATCTATAAACAAAAAGTCCAGTTCACCCCAAAGAATATCCGATAAAAATTGGTTGATTGCCCTTGCCTTTAGGGGACCGCGCCAGATGACTGGTGTTTCTTCAGTTTGAAGCAGAAAGCCCATGGATACAACCTTGATGTCTAAGGGGCCTACCGCTGGAATTACTGTGCCCTGAGGCTCGGCTACAAGCCTCTCACCCTGTAAACCAATTATCTTAGGTACAGAGGGACCAGTTATGTCTGCATCAAGAATACCTACTCTATTATCATAACCGTGTACTGCAAAAGCCATGGCGAGGTTCACGGTTACGACACTTTTGCCAACACCTCCCTTCCCACTGATCACAGCGATCTTATGCTTCACTTTACTCATTCTATCCTTAACCTTTTTTAAGCGTTCATCCATAATTCGTCTTCTAACTTCATTTTCCAAGGAAATACCACCTGCTGATCGTGCTCTTTTGTTTGGTAAAAGAAATGATGTTCTTTGCCTTTATATTTCTAATGTTGTGCAAAGCATTGTAAGTAGAAGTTCTGTGAAGTTGCCCTTTGGATTTAGATTTCTAGGCTGTACTTTAACTGAGAAAATGGAGATGAAGAGGTGTAGGTTTTTCTTGCTGACTCTCTTTTAGGAGTCTAACTAGCGCCTTGAATCCTGCAACAGACCCTTCACCGTACTGATACGGGCATTGCCTCTCTCACGTACTCGCCTGTGCCGTAATTTACGACGTAGTAGTTCCGCTTCTCACCTAGATGCTGGTGAGCGATGAAGTCGTCAATGTTGACGTTAGAGATCTCTCCCACTAGCTCCACCAGCCCTTCCACGAACTATATATAAATAACTTTTGTCATTTTTCTAAATCTTCTTAATCTTTTAGTAAGGGCTTTTCATGATTTTTGTGGTGTAGGTTCTAGCCTGTTGGGGGAGGTGATTGGAGGGCTTATAGTTGTTTTTGCCACGGTTTTGGGTGGAAGAATTTTATATATGTAAAAGGAAAAATATTTATATTAGGATATCAAACCTATGATCGTTGACAAACGTAGTCGTCTGAACGGTCTCTCCTCATAAAATCCCTTTTTTTGTTTTGGTCATGGCGACTACGTTTAACTTCATTTAAGTATTGAAATTTTAACAGCTTAACAGTTATCTGGTCTAGGCTTGCTGGGCTAAGCTTTTTACTATTTCAACACCTTCTGAAGCGTCTTTTGCCCACGCGTCTAGATCTGGCTTGAGTTCTTCGAAGAATGTTCTTCTAACCAGCCAACCTCCTACTAGGATTTTGATTTTTTCCCTTAATCCTGCGGTTTTTAATGCTTGGTCGAGGTTCTTTATTTCTTCTATCATCGTTCTCATGCTTGCAGAGATGGCTAGGATGTCTGCTTTTGTTTCTTTGATTTTTTCCATGATTTGTTGGGGTGTTGCTGGTGATCTAAAGTTGTATACTTCGAAGCCTTCTGCACGGAATGCGGGTGCAAGGATGTCTTTAACGATGGCGTGTCCTTCTCCTTTTAGGCATGCGAGGATAATTTTTCCTACTGGTTTTTCAGATGGTTTAATGTTTTTGTTAAAGATGTTTAATACGTCATAGATAGTGATCAGGCATTCGGACCACTTTTTCACGTCTTCAGGGTTTTTGCTACTGAGCATGTTTCCTAGCCTGACTACTGTTCTCATTACTCCTTCAAGGAGTGCATCTTTTAGGTTTATTTGCTGTTCAACTAAGGCGTTGGCTATAAATTTTCCTTTTTCTCGGTTCCCTTCCATTATGGCGTCAAATAGTTCTTTAAATTCTGTCCTAGAAAACTCTTCATCTAACATTTTTTAACCTCTATCATGATTATTTCAGGCTTTTCTTCACTAATTTTAAAGTTTTAGAGAAGTGATATTAACGCTTATTAAAAGTTTTATAAATGACATTACTTCCGAAAGTAGGCTGAGGCTTCGTGAATGCCCCCATGGGGGGTACATTCAGATTTAGGCGCATAGGAGTTCGTATCAAGCGGATCACAGTTTAAGAAAATTGTATCCATACTGAATATTACTAAAATCAGACCAACTGACAAATTAAAATCGAAAATTTTTGCTTTTGGATCTACTGAATGAAGGAAAAAGTTGCTTTTCCGTTTCAAAAGTCGATAGAGCTCATCCTAGCAGTAAGAAGTAGGTTTTTGGAGTTGTTTTAGATGGCAGGAGGAGTGTTATGGGTTTAACCGTTTTTTTAATACGTTCTTGCTGTTGGGACGGGTTTCCGTTTTGTTTTTCTGTGTGGAGACCTGTTTTTGTTTTTTGTTGTCTTGCTTAAAGTGTGTTTGTTCGGTGTTTCTTTTAAGGGTAGCTAAATGGGATTCTGGTGGTTTTAGCTGGTTGAATTCGTGTTTTTCTTGATCTTTATACTTTTGTTGTTTTTTCTCTTTTTATTTTCCTTTGTTTTCTTTTTTCCTATGGAGACCTGTTTATTAGCTTTTTTTGCTTATTTTTTGGGGACTTTTTGTTTATTAAATGTTTTCTGCTTTTGTTTTTTGTTATCTCTTTGGAAACCTTTTATTTTAATTTGTTTTTACTTAGTTGATCCTGAAATTAAAAAATAACGGTGTAAAGAACGTTTATTAGGAAGGACGATCCGCGAATTAATTCTTCTTTCGAAATAAAAAGAGGTGTAAAGAAAAAAATTAAATGAGGGTTTTTAGGTGTAAAAACAATTATACGCCTATAATTAATCGTTTTTTCAAATGAGGTATTAATCCGCCATCTTTTATGATTTCAAGCAAAAATGGGGGGAGTTTTGAACCTTGTAAAGTGATGGCTTGTTTTAGTAGTTTTATTTTTCCTGTTTCTGGTTCTATCTCGATCTCTTCTCCTTCCTCGATTTTATCGCATGCTTCTTTGCATTCTATTGCGGGTATTCCTAGGTTTATCGTGTTTCTAAAAAAGATCCTTGCAAAAGTTTTCGCCACGATCGCGCTTACTCCTAAAGCCCTTAAGACTGCTGGTGCTTGTTCTCTGCTTGAACCGCAACCAAAATTTCTTCCAGCTATTATGATGCCACTCTTCTCAAACTCTTTAGAGAAGCTTGGCCTTATTGGTTCCATAGCTTTTTCTTTTGCCTCTTCTATGGGTAAGATAAGGTAGCGTGCAGGAATAATTATGTCAGTGTCTATGTTATCGCCAAATTTCCAAACCTTTCCATGTATAACCGCCATTTTCAAAACCCCGCTTATAATTATTATTCAACCTTTTTTTTGTTTATTTTTTTAATCTTCTTGGATCTGTTATTTTTCCGGTTATGGCAGAGACTGCTACAGTTTCTGGAGAGGCTAAATATACTTTTGAATCTTTATGCCCCATTCTAGCTCGAAAGTTTCTGTTATGGCTACCGATACATACTTCGTCTTTCCAAAGCGTTCCTTGTCCTCCAAAACAGGCAGAACAGCTGGGATTACAAACAGTGACTCCTGCTTCGAGAAAAACGTTTATGAATCCAGCTTTCAAAGCTTGTTGGTACACTTTTCTTGAGGCTGGAGCGATTAAAAAACGAATATCTGGGTTCACCTTTTTTCCCTTTAATATTTTGGCAACTACTTCCAGATCTTCCAGCCTACCGTTTGTGCAAGATCCTGCAAAAGCTTGGTTTATCTCTATCCCTTCCACTTCTGCTACCGGCTTAACATTGTCAACCGACCAAGGACATGCGATTTTTGGTTCAATTTCTTGAAGGTTTATGGGGATAAAATCGCAATATTCTGCATCCAGATCGCTTTCAAAAAATTCTCCCCCGTCTTCTTTCCCCCGCTCTTTAAGGAATTTTTGAGTAATTTCATCTGGTTCAAATATGCCGACCTTTGCCCCTGCTTCGATGGCCATGTTACACATCGTAAATCTGCCTGCATTTGTTATGGTTTTAGCGCTTTTTCCACTGAACTGTAATGCTTTATAAGTTGCTCCGTCTGCCCCTAAGTCGCCGATTATTTTTAAAATCACATCTTTTGGATAAACATGTTCTTTTAACGTCCCTGAAAGCTCTATGTTTATAGTTTCAGGCACTTTAAACCAAAGTTCTCCCGTAGCCATTGCTGCTGCTCCGTCTGTGGACCCTATGCCTGTAGCAAAAGCTCCTATACCTCCATAAGTGCATGTATGTGAATCTGTACCTATTACCACGTCTCCTGGTACTACAAATTTTTCAATCATTACTTGGTGGCAAACCCCTTCTTGATCAAGAAGATGAGTCCCGTTTTTTTTAGCAAAAGCTCTGAGCAAACTGTGAACCCTTGCCGCATTCTCTGTAGTAGCAGGAACAAAATGGTCTAAAATAACTGCAACTCTTTCTCTGTCCCAAACCTCTGTTCCAAGCTCTTCAAAAGCTTTTACAGTAAGTTCTCCAACGGCATCATTTGTCATGAGAAATGAGATTTTAGCATTAACTATTTCTCCTGCAGAAACGTTTTCTTTACCCGAAGCTCTTCCCAATATTTTTTCCACTATCGTTTTTCCCAAAAAAGACCACCAACTACTTTCCTACAAGATAAAATGAAAGAAAAAAAAGACTGGGGATGAAAAATTAGTAAAAACCTTTTTTAAACCTTTATTTTCCCCGCTATTTCTCTTATTTTGCTCCTGTTTTTCCTTTGCGTGTAAGGATTAACCTGTTTACAGCGTCAATAACTGCTTCTATTCCTGCCAGAACTATATCTTCTCTTACAGCTCTCGAAGAAACAACGTTACGCTCGTCATCCTCAATATCTACGGTAACCTCGCCTAAAGCTTCAGTACCTTTACCTATACTCCGCAATTCAAAACCAGTCAAATCGAAGTTCACAAGATCTTTTGCCACCATCTTCACGGCCCTTACACTGGCATCAATAGGTCCTACTCCAAAATTCGTGTAAGTTTTAACATCACTGTTAACCTTCAACCTGACAACGGCAAAAGGTTGCACCTTATTTCCTGAAACAACTGTAACGTCGATGAGCTCCAAAGATTTTTCTTCGCTGGGTATTTCTCCAATTAAAGCCCTAGCAACGCCTTCAAGGTCGGCATCGCTCACCTTTATGCCTTTGTCTCCAAGTTCTTTTACGCGATAAATTATCTCATCCAACTGGTTTTCCGTGGGATAGATCCCCATACTTTCAAGAATCGCCTTAACACCATGTTTTCCTGCATGTTTACCTGCAACAAACTTTCTTCGAGCCCCCACCATTTCTGGAGCGATTGGTTCGTAAGTTTTGGGAGATACTAAGACACCGTGGGAATGTATACCCGATTCGTGAGCAAAAGCGTTAGCGCCAACTATTGCCTTGTTAGGAGCTATAGGTACACGCATTAACCGCATAACAAGTTGAGATGTTTTGTATATTTCTTCCGTCCTTATACCTGTCTGTATACCGTAGTGGACTTGAAGCGCCAAGGCTACCTCTTCTAACGAAGCGTTTCCAGCCCTCTCCCCTATCCCATTAACGCACACATGAACTTGTTCTGCTCCTGCTTCAACAGAAGCCAGACTATTAGCTACCGCTAAACCGAAATCATCATGGCAGTGTACAGCTACTGGAACATTTACAGCGCTTTTAACTTCTCGAACTATGTGAAACATTGTTCTTGGGATAGCAACCCCAACTGTGTCTGGGATATCCACAACGTCCGCTCCTGCTTCAACAGCGCTTGCAAAAACCTTCTTCAAGAACTCTATATCGCTTCGAGTAGCATCTTCTGCAGAAAATTCCGACTTTAACCCATGATCCTTCACGTACTCAACGCCGGAAACAGCGTGTTCAATCACTTCTTCTGGCGTCATCTTCAACTTTTTTTCCATGTGTAAAGCACTTGTAGCAATAAAAGTGTGCACTCTGTCCACGTTACAAGATATTACTGCATCAATATCTGCCTTGTTGGACCTTGCTAAACCACAAATTTCGCTATTCAAACCTTCTTTCGTGATAGATTTTATTGCCTGCCTTTCGCCCTCGCTTGCTATGGGGAAACCTGCCTCGATAACGTCTACTCCCAGCATGTCAAGCTGATGAGCAATTTCAGTCTTCTCTTCTGGGCGTAGAGCGCACCCAGGCATTTGCTCCCCGTCCCTCAAAGTGGTATCAAAAATAGCAACATAGGCTGGCAGGCTAACCTTAGGTTCTGAGAAGAACACGATCCCGCCATACCAAATCTTTCCACCTCTTAAGATTAAAAGACAATTAGAAGAAACGCTTCAAACCTTTAAAAACATTTTGCAAAACTTCTACAAAAACTTCCCTAAAGCTTTTAGGTTTCATTTACTGTTCTCTTGGGAGACAACTTAACTACCTCGTACTCGCAAAAAGGATCACCTTTCAAAATGCATTTTTTCTCTTTTACTCTTACCTTATTGCCAAAAAAATAGAACCCCGCACCTTTTACAATGCCTTTAACAAGCGCTTTAAACCCTTCAAGACCTTCCTTGTATTCGCCTGCAAAGTCTGTAGGATTTTTGCGTAAAGTAAATTTGTTTTTTCTGAATTCAACAAGCTCAATAAAGCCCCAACCCCGAACAGGCAAGCTTTTAAGATAGTATTCTAAAAGCTTTTCTCCTTTTAAATGGGTATTTACCTCCAAAATTTTTAGGTAACGAATCATAGCCTCTACTAATATCTCCTCAACTTTCTTGTTATTCATATTTTCCAAAAGTTCTAAAACAAGGCGACGTGTTATCAAAACACTTGGTGCGCCATAAACCTTTAATTCGTCAGTATCTTCGTCGAATTTTATAGTCTCTTTAAAAGCCTCGAATTCTTGGATAATGGACTCCCTGATAAAGAAACCTTTTTCTGGTAAAGATGTGTAAGTTAGGGGTTTGTTTAACCATGCGGGTAGAGGCGACTTTAAAACCATTATCCTCTTCTCTGAAACCCCTTTAAATTCTTCAATGGAGAGGTTTATCACGACTTCGCTCCTGTTTTTTAACATGCCCAAAGTACTTTCATTCACAGTGGATGGATCCAAAACAAAAATAGTGCATCCCAAAGGCCTATATTTCGTAGCTATTAAATAAGCAAGTCTTAAAGCTTCTCTCTCACCACACCAATGAGCCACCGTAGTAAGGGAAAAAACAACGCCCAAATAACCCCTATTATCTCCTAATTTTTGTAGTAATATTTGCCAAATATTATCAAAGTAGTCCGTGATATAAGTGTAGTCTGTCGGTCTTTTACAAAAATATTTCTCAGGCTCATAAAACTCTTCTAAACTAAAGGCATGGGTGAAAAAATCGGCCAAAATGAGTTTTTCTTCATTCTTCTCAAACTTTTTAATGTCCCGCCCAAAGCTCTTCATTTTATGCCTAACTTCTGAAGGAGGGTGATCGAAAACATAAAGCACTCCCTGTCCCCCCTGTTTAAGGTGAAAATACAAGATTTCAAAGGCTAACGTTTCAGGCTCTGTCCCCGTCTCTCCAAGCAAAAGAACAGAACAGCTATGCGGAATACCTCCTCCCAAAATCTTATCAAGTTCTTTTATACCCGTTGAATAAACTTTCATAGGTTTTCCCCTAAAAAATCTTCCACGGCAAGTATGGAAGGTTTCTTAAACTCTTGTTATTTATCGTTTTATGAATATCGCCTCTTTAAAGTTATTTAAGAAAGCTCAAGATTCGCCTCTAAAGCATCTCTTCTTTAACAACTTTAATGGTTTTCTCTCATTTTTTTCATGAAATGAAGCTTAAATTTTTATTTAAGTATTATTGATTTATATATGATATTTTATCATTAATAGAATGGTTTCTCTAATTTTTTATAGGTTTTTCCTCCTCAAAAATCATTAGTATAATTATATTCTTCTTTGGTAAAGCATATATGCTATTAGAACTTGACATAGGTTGAGAGGTTAGCACTTCTCCATAAGATAAGTTTTTTCGGGTTTTTTGCCACTAAATTGAAAGAATATGGCAAAAAACGTTGCCCAAAAATGATAAAAAGCATTCTTGGTTATGAAATTTACTTTTTGTGGGGGTAATGTTTTTGTGTGGCGCAGTTATTGATGAGGAGTTTACTAAAACCGCCTATATTTGGTTTGACGGTTCCTTTGTGCCTTGGCATGAAGCTAAAGTTCATGTTTTTACCCACGCTCTTCACTACGGTACAGGGATTTTCGAGGGATTACGGTTTTACGAATCCGGATCTCAAGATGGAAACGCTTACATTTTCAGGTTAGAAGATCATATTAAACGGTTTTTCTACGGGGCAAAAGTCTATTTTATCGAGATACCCTTCACTCCCCAAGAATTAATGGAAGCAGTAGTTGAAACCGTCACGAAAAACAACCTTCATTGTACAGGTTACATAAGGCCCATAGTCTTTTACGGTTACGGTAAATTTGGCCTTGATCCGATAGGTCTTCCAGTACACACGATCATAATAACGTTGCCTTTTGGGAGATATTTAGGAGAGAAAGCGATCAAGGAAGGAATTCATTGTTGTATAAGCTCATGGGAAAGAATCTCTCCAAGAGCTCTTCCAACCACAGTAAAAGCTACTGGGAACTATGCTAACTCGGTATTGGCAAGGTTTGACGCTATTAATAATGGGTTTAATGAAGCAATTCTCCTAGATCATAGGGGATTTGTGTGTGAAGGTAGTGGAGAAAATATTTTCTGTATTAGATATCTTGAAGAAAAAACAGAAATTCACACGCCCCCGATATACGCTTCAAATCTTGAAGGCATTACAAGAAACACCATAATAACACTTATTGAAAAAGAGTTCAACCTAAAAGTGGAGGAAAAAGACATAACGCCAGGACAGCTCTACAGCTACGATGAAATTTTTCTAACAGGTACTGCAGGCGAAGTAACCCCCGTCACGCGGCTAGAACACAGGCTAATAGGTGATGGAAAATCTGGAAAGCTAACTCTTCAACTCCAAGACCTATACTTTAGAATAGTGAGCGGAGAAGTTGAAAAATACAAACGCTGGCTTACACCCGTCTATTAAAAAAACCCAATCCTCTTCTCTCCTAAAATCCATAAGCCGGCAGCCTAACTAGCTCATAAACACTTTATAAAATCCCTCATAGTGCAAGAAAAAGAAAAAAGAAAAAGCTAATTTAGAGGCAAAAACCTCGTCTCCTTTTCAAATCGTTTATTTAGAAACCTTAAAAAACGGTTTCTGATAGTTTACTGTTTATGCTCTGTTTAGGCAAAATGCTTGGCATCATTCTTCCAAAATTTTGTCTACTTCTTCCATGTAAGCTTCCATTACGTAAGAAATGCCGGAAATTTTTGCCGCTTCTTCTGTCAGAGCCATAAGGTCTTTACGAGAGATTGTTGAAAGCCTGAAATTCCTACTTCCAGCCATTAACTGTTGTAGCCCCGTTTTTATCTTTTGACAGAATGTATAGACACCTATTGCACCCAAGGGNATGTTTTTTATTTCCTCACCGTACTTATTTTCCAGCTCCTCATAACAAACAAAAATTTCTTCAACTGTGTTTCCATGTCTTGAAACAGTCTTAGGTAAGTTGCCTTCGCTTAACCAATTTCCGATGTTTTTCCCCACCATACCTGGAATCATCAAAGCTCTTCCCATGCAAACCGCCTTTAAATATGGACTACCCATGGCAATTGCTTTGAAAACTCCATCTTCTGTGGAAAATCCGCCGGCCATAGCGATATCTGGAACCCTTATTCCCCTTTTAGAGAGTTTTTCGCAGAACTTATAGGTAAGAGATTCAAGGTAGAAAGTCGGGATACCCCACTCGTTCATCATTGGCCATGGACTCATTCCTGTGCCACCAGGAGCACCGTCTATTGTAAGAAGGTCTATCCTTGCTTCTGCCCCGTAACGTAATGCCATAGCAAGCTCTACTGCGGAATAAGCTCCGGTCTTAAGCGTGACTCTCTTAAATCCAAGACCACGAAGACGATCTACTTCCTCCAGAAATGCTTCCCGGCTTACAAAACCTAAACGAGAATGTCGCTCAAATTCCTCAATCGCTCCTTTTTTGTATGCTTTTTGATTTTCAGGAAGCGTTGGATCGGGTAGAACAATATATCCCCTATTTTTAAGCTCAAGAGCTCTTTCTAGTGTGCTAACCTTTATTTCACCACCGATACATTTAGCGCCTTGACCCCATTTCAGCTCGATAGTCTCAAGATTATGTTTTGACGATACGTATTCTGCTACCCCAAGCCTTGTATCTTCTACATTCATCTGGACAAGAAGTTCACCGTAACCATCGTAAAACCGCCTATAAGTCTCTATTCGACGATCCATCTCCGGAGACTTCTTAACCTTACATTTACTATCCACTTCAAGGTCGGAATCCACTCCACACACATTTTCACCACATACGACCGTAATACCCGAAATAGCACCTCCTACTGCGAAATGTTCCCAGTTCTTTCGGGCTATATCTGTAGAACCCAATGCACCTGTGAAAATGGGTATGCGTATCCTAACCTTTTTTCCCCATCCATACTCTGTTTCAGTATCGACTTTGGTGAAAAGTGCCGTATCAGGACCAGCTTCAACCTCTTCAGGTAAGCCTTTTGCTCCAACAGCATAACCTTGGATATTCAGATGAGAATAATCCACAGGATAGTTTTTGTCTGAACCTGAAGTTATTTCCCCGAAAGGCTTTGGATAGAGCATCTCACGGCCTCTGAATGAGGACATAAAAATCTCACAACCGCCTTTACATCCGTCAAGACAAGTTGTGCAAATCCCAGACATAGGAACAACGCTTCTTGAACGATTATATGTTTTCGTCGCTTCATTAGCATTTGGTTGCCTTAAATTCATCATAAACCACCTTCAAATGTTTTTTATTTTAAAGTAATCAGTCTAACAACTATTTACCGAAATTCTTATAGAAACTTTTATAACTTAAAGTACGTAACCTCGTCTTCCGACTTATTAATTAAAAAATTTTCGATCAGAAAAAAAGCGAAAAGAATTTAAAACTTAAGTGTAAAGAACTTCTTGCAAAAACTCTTAATAGTTTTCTTTTCCCTTTCTTACGGGTTCAAAATTTTATGGAGTGAAAGATTTTGAGGAGGTATCGTTCTCTTCAGGAACGGAGGGATAGCCAGGTACACGGTTAGTCCGTGTTCCGAATGTGAATTAAGCGAATGCATACTGCTTTTGGTGAACAATCTACTAACCAAGAAACAACGCTCTCTTTTGCTCGCTGTTGCTGAAAAAAATGTTGAAAATAATACTCTCAGCCGTCTTATAAGGAAACTTTCCTCAGAGTTTAACATGCCTTTATCAACTGTTCGCTGGAATCTAAAAATATTAAAAAAAGCAGGCTTGATCATCGCAGGAGACAAGAATAATAAAGGCATAAGGGTTCGTTTAACCGCGCTAGGCATCATCGTTTATGAAAGCCTAAAAACTGAAAAAATAGAGCAAAAAATGTTATCCAAAAATGATAAAAATCCCCTTATAATCAACTTGATAACTCTAAAATAATGCACAAAATTATATGATAATAAAAAAAAACAGCTACAAAACCGTAATATGACAGAAACAACAGGATGTGATAAAAAAGTGCCATTTATGAAAGGTGCAAAAGTCATAGCTGAAAGCCTTAAACGGGAAAAAGTAAAAAACATCTTTGGCATAACTGGCGGAGCTATAATGATCCTTTACGATGCACTTCAAGAATATGAAAAAGCGGGCGAATTAAACAACATACTCTGTCGACACGAACAAGTCGCAGCCCACGCAGCCGAAGGTTATGCGCGGGCAAGCGGAGAAGTAGGCGTTTGCATGGCAACATCAGGTCCAGGAGCCACCAACCTTGTAACAGGTATCGCAGACGCGTGGATGGATAGCTCTTCAGTAGTCGCTTTAACCGGCCAAGTCGCCACTTCTCTTATAGGAGGTGATGCCTTTCAAGAAGCAGACATAATAGGCATCACGATGCCAATAGTTAAAAGTAGCTTTCAGATCCGTCGCGTTAAGGATATACCCCTAATTATTAAGATGGCTTTTCAGTTAGCCAGAACGGGAAGACCTGGCCCTGTCTTGGTGGATCTGCCAAAAGATATACAGGTAGGCGAGGATGAAGTCTATTTTTATGAAGGAGAATTAGAGATCGCCGGTTATAATCCCAATATTAAAGGCCATCCCTTACAAATAAAAAGGGCGGCCAAGGCTTTGCTTGAAGCAGAAAGACCTTTAATAATAGCCGGAGGGGGAGTTACCGCTTCTAATGCAAGCCCTGAATTAATAGAGCTAGTGGAAATGCTCGGCATTCCCGTCGTAACAACTTTAATGGGAAAAGGAACAATTCCTGAAGACCATCCTTACTGCCTTGGAATGGTGGGCATGCATGGGAAAATGTGTGCCAACTTAAATATAAACAAAGCAGACGTTATTTTAGCGGTGGGTATGCGGTTTGATGACAGGGTTACAGCAGACCTTACAACATTTCTTACCGAGTCGAAAATAATCCATATCGATATAGATAGCGCTGAAATAAGTAAAAATGTATTAGTGGATTACCCTATAGTGGGTGATGCAAAAACAGTGTTGAGACAATTAATTGAAGGATTAAAAACCCTTATCACTTCTTCAAGCTCCAACAGTGATAAAAAGACTGCTTGGCAAAAAAGGATTAAAGAGATGCGGGAAGCATGTGACTGCTTGGAAGAGTACGAACCAGTAACACCGATAAAACCCCAATACATAATGAAAGAACTACAAAAAGTCCTTGACGACGACAGCATCGTCGTAACAGGTGTCGGAAGGAATCAGATGTGGGCAGCGCATCATCTACGTATTAGAAAGCCAAGAAGGTTCATTTCTAGCGGGGGACTAGGCACTATGGGGTTCGGTTTTCCAGCATCCCTTGGTGCAAAAGTGGCTAAACCCGACTCATGGGTCGTCGACGTTGATGGGGATGGTTCCTTCTTGATGACGCATCAAGACCTTGCTACAAGTTTTGTGGAAAACATACCCGTAACAGTTATAATCCTTGATGACAGATCTCTTGGAATGGTCAGACAGTGGCAGAGCTTGTTTTTCGAGAAAAGATTCGTGGAAACAGATCTTGGAACCGTGCCAGATTTTGTTAAAATTACAGAAGCTTACGGCTTAGAAGGCATAAGAATTGAAAACCCGAGCGAAATAGGACCAGCGCTTAGAGAGGCAAAGAAAGCAGATCACACTGTTGTTATCGACATTGCAGTTGATAAGAATGAAAACGTTTTTCCCATGGTTCCTGCAGGAGGAAGCACAGATCAACCTATCCCATGCGAACCATGGCCAAGGAGGTATAAAAAATGACCTCTAATAGCAGAAAAGATGGAAACGAAAACCAGGTAAGAAAACACATTATCGCTTTTATAGTTGAGGATAGGCCGGGAGTCATGGCCAGAGTTACTGGATTAATCAGGAGAAGAAACTTTAACATAACCCAGATAAGTGTCGCTCGCACCCAAATAGAAAATTATACCCGAATGACTTTTGTTGTTCAAGGCGATTCTAGGACGTTAGAACAGGCGATAAAACAGTTAAGAAAGCAGGTTGAAGTGTTAAAAGTTTCAGAGCTAAAACCTCAAACCTCCGTTGTGCGAGAGCTTGCCCTTATAAAAGTGAAATCTCCAGATGTTAACGCGAGAAACGAGATCATCCAGTACATAAACATTTTTCGAGGCAACATAATAGATATAAGCCCTACTTCCTTGATTTGCGAGATTACAGGAGATAGCGAGAAGATAGACGCGTTTTTAAAACTTATGAACTCCTTTGGAGTCATAGAGGTAGCAAGGACAGGTATAACTGCCCTTGTAAGAGGCTCTGAAGCAAGGCCAAAAATACCAGAAACACCCTACCTAGACTACGTTTAAAACGAAAAAGCAAAGAACACAAAAAACATAAAATAAACCTTTTTAAAATAAATAAAAACCAAATAAACAGAAAAAACCAGGATAAAAAAGGGAAAAATCAAAGAATTTACCTTCAAAGTATTTTTTACTTTTATGTTATCTTTTAGGAATTTTATTTTTGTGAGCGTGATTCTTTATGTCTGGAGAAAAGAAAATTTGGCGTGATGAAGACGTTGATTTAAAAATTCTTAGCGGAAAAACGATAGTAGTAATAGGTTACGGTAACCAAGGAAGAGCTCAAGCCTTAAACATGCGCGATTCAGGCCTCCAAGTAATCATAGGCGCAAGAGAAGGAGGTAAAAGCTGGAACCAAGCAAAAAAAGAAGGTTTCAACGTTTACCCCATAAGCGAAGCTGTAAAAAAAGCAAACATAGTCCAAATACTCATCCCCGACGAAGTACAACCCTCAGTCTATGAATCAGAAATACATAAAAATCTAAAAGACGGCGCGGCTTTAGGATTCAGCCACGCTTTCAACATCCATTTCAAACAAATAATACCCCCAAAAACCGTCGACATTATAATGATCGCCCCAAAAGGACCTGGAAGGGCCGTCCGTAGCGAATATGAAGAAGGCAGAGGTATACCCGCCCTAATAGCAGTAGCCCAAGACACTACAGGAAACGCTAAAAACATAGCTTTAGCCTATTCAAAAGCAATAGGGTCTACAAGGCGAGGCGTCCTAGAAACAACATTCAAAGAAGAAGTAGAAACAGACCTTTTTGGAGAACAAGTGGTTTTATGCGGCGGTGTAACCGAACTAATCAAAACAGGCTTCGAAACTCTAGTAGAAGCGGGATATCAGCCAGAAGTCGCTTATTTTGAGTGTTTAAATGAGTTAAAACTCATAGTGGATCTAATATACGAGAAAGGCATCGAAGGAATGTGGCAAGCCGTATCTAACACGGCAGAATACGGTGGAAGAACCAGGGGGAAAAGAATAATCACAGAAGCCACCCGAACTGAAATGAAAAAACTTCTAAACGACATCCAATCCGGTAGATTCCCCGAGGAATGGGTTTCTGAGTATAGAGATAAACAGGGTGAGAACTTGAATCGTTTGCGCAAGGAAGAANGAGAGCATTTAATCGAGCAAGTAGGTTCAAGAATACGCAAGCTTATCGGCATGGAGCCTTGAGAAAGTAGTTAATAGCATCCACATAAAAAATGGTAAACAAAAGTCTCTTTAGGTATTTTTTAATTTGGAATATAACCCTTTACTTTTTTTAAAAGAAGAAAAAATATGAGGGTTTTAAAACTATAATATTGTTGAGATATTTTTAATTTAATGCTTAGTTCGGTGAAATATCCTTTTTTTCTTTTTATTCTTCTTTCTTTTTCTTTTCTTTCTTCTTTTCTTTCGGCAGTCTTTCAAGTATTGATTCGTTTATTTTAAAGTTTAGGATTATGAAAATTCCTGCTAAAATGCCGAAAATCCACCCGATAAATATGTCGCCTATACCTTCATCTGCTAAGGGGACTAATGTGCCGATAAGTACCAGCAGGCCTCCAATAAAGTAGATCGTTTGCATTAAATCATCGTTGATCCTAATATGGCTCTCCACAAGCCCTATTACGATGGCTAAAAGCCCTATAATGGCAATAAAGTAAGCGAAAAAGTTAATGTCTGCCATGTCAAAACCGTTATAGGAAATGTTGGTACCCTTCACATCCTTGTACCAAGGTGTTACCATGCAAACCAGAGCTAAAAGCCCTCCAATTACTATGGATAGGTTGAAACCTTTTTTTTCTGGAAATATACTCGAAGGTTTTATAGGGGCCATTATCTTTCACCATAAAAGTGATTTTCTTACATAAAAGGGTTTTAACTATTTAAATAGATCGTTTGCTAATAATTTTTTGAGGTGTATCTGTGTTGTCTGTTGATTCCGAAAAAGTGGTTTTGAAGCGGTTATTTGACCTTATAAAAAAGAATGCATTAATTTTTGGGAAGTTTACTCTTGCTTCTGGGGAGGAGAGCACCTATTATTTTGATATTAAAAAAGCAGTTTTTGACCCCGAAACGATCGATCTAATAGCAACTGCAATTTTAGACCGTTTAAAGGATGAAGATTTTGATTTTTTAGGCGGGATGGAAGTAGGCGCCATACCTCTCATTGCTGCGGTAGTTTTGAAAAGTTTTAAAGAAGGAAGGCCGATTAGTGGGTTTTTTGTGCGTAAAAAGCTAAAAGATCATGGGACAAGAAAAAGAGTTGAGGGATGGGTCGAAAAGGGTTCAAAGGTCATATTGTTAGAAGATGTCACTACAAGTGGTACTTCTATAATGGAAGCAATAGGTACAGTAGAAGAAATGGGTTGTACTGTGAAAAAAGTAATAACAATAATTGATAGAGAAAAGGGAGCAGAAGAACGATTAAAATCCCTTGGAATAGAATTTTACGCTCTTTTCAAAAAAAGCGATTTCGGCGTCTAAAAAACACCTATTTTATTCTTTGTTATACGTCAAGTTTTTAATTTGCGCAGATTAGTATATCAAGCCTAATCATGAACCTTCCAATATCATAGTTTTATAATGTTTTAATTGTGGATTAAACGGTGGAATTTTTATGAGAAAAGAGGATTTATTATTGGCGATACCTGGGCCTGTACCTATTGCTCCTTCGGTTTATAGGGCGATGATAAGGCCTGTTATAGGTCATAGAACCCCGCAATTTAGGGAGCTTAATAAGCAGGTTCACGAAATGTTGAAAGAGGTTATGTGTACAAAAAACGATGTTTTTGTTTTGGCTGGAACCGGAACATTAGCGATGCAGGCTTCAATATCAAATCTTGTAGCTCCGGGTGATGAAGTTTTAAACTTGGTTAACGGAAAGTTTAGTAGTCGTTTTGTGGAAATAACTGAAACTTTTGGCGGAAAATCGATAGTCTATGAAGTTGAAGACGGTAAAGCTATAAAGTCTCCTGATGTGGAAAAGGCTCTTGAAGAAAATCCTAACATTAAGTTTGTGACAATGACTTTAAACGAAACTTCGACAGCGATACTAAACCCCGTCTGGGATATAGGGAAAATAACCAGAAAGCAAGGTAAAATCCTTATAGTGGACGGCGTAACTGCTGTTGGGGGTGACTATGTTTACGCTGATGAGTGGAACATAGATGTCCTCGTAGCAGGGTCACAGAAATGTTTGGGCATACCGCCGGGCTTGAGCACTATAATGGTAGCTCCAACCGCTTGGGAAGTGATCAATAAACGGGAAACTATCTATGANTACTACGCAAATCTCAAAAAGTATAAGAAGTCTTACGAGAAGGGTGGAGATACTCCTTTTACCCCTGCAGTAACCTTAGTACAAGGATTACACGAGTCCTTAAGGTTGATTCTTGAAGAAGGGCTTGAGAATCGAGTGAAACGTCACAGGCTCATGACAAAGGCCGTAAGGGAGGGATATAAAGCCATGGGGCTCCAACTTTTAGCAGAAGAAGAATACACCTCAAACACAATAACAGCCGTAAAATACCCTGAAAATATCGAAGACAAAGAATTCCGCTCAAAAATGGAAGAAAAAGGGATCCTCGTGGCAGGCGGTCAAGAAAAAGTAAAAGGAAAAATATTCAGAATAGCATCAATGAACCTATGCACCCAAAGAGAAGTACTAACAATCTTGGCAACTTCAGAAATCATATTGAAAGAACTCGGCTACGACCTAGAACTTGGAAGCGGAACAATAGCCGCAGAAAAAACACTCCTCAAAGGTTAAAAATTAAAGCTGTGAAAACAAAACAAATTTTTCTAAAATTTAGCATTTTTTTTCTCATTCTATCTTTTTCTCTTCTCTTCAAATAGCAGGTTTTTTCCTAAATATCGTCTTTTAGTAAGGTTAAAATATTACTGATGTTTATTGCCATAAAAACTATGGACGGAGGAATTAATAGAATGTCTGAAAAAAAGGATTTTTCTTTGACCGAGATTAATAAGGCGCCAGAACCTTTAACTGATATGGCCAGAAAACATTTGCCGTTAATAACCGCACCAGATAGTGTAAAAGCAGGGGAGACTTTCGAAGTTAAAATAAAAGTGGGCGGAATCGATGGNGTCGAACACCCAAATATGCAAGGCCACTGGATAAACTTTGTACAGCTTTTCGCAGGAGATATCCCGATTACGCGGGTGGAATTTGCCCCTGTTGTAAGCGATAAATATGAAACCACTGTAAAACTAACCTTGGAAAAAACGACCACGTTAAAAGCACGTGAGTACTGCAATCTTCACGGTATCTGGGAAAGCGCTCCAAAAGAGATAAAAGTACAATAAAAAAAGTAAGAAAAAATAACAAAAAATCAAAAATAAAATCCCAAAACAATTCTTTTTTTTACTTTAAAAATTAAAAAAGGGAAAGGGTGTAAACCCGCTAAAAATTATAAGAGGATTTTTTTATTTAAGGCAGCTTTTTTAAGGTGTTTTCATGTTCTAGTTACCGTGGGATTTGTTTCTACCCCAACCTTCTAGGAAAGCTGAATCCATAATGATAGCAGCGTTTACTCTCTCAAGATATGCTAGTTTCTTTCTTGTTCACTTTTAATCTATTTTTATAGCTCTCTCTTTTTCATTAATTCCATATCTCTTAAGAGGGTTTCTAGGTCTTCTTCATGCTCCACTTCGTCTTCAAGTATTTCTACTATCATATGGTGGGTAATCGGATCTGCATGACTCATTTCAAGGATCTTTTTATAAACTTCGATTGCACATTGCTCGCCTTTTATATTTTGTTCTAATACAGGTCTTACGTACGGGTCTTCGGGAGCCTCGTACCCGCAGTTGGTCATGTTATACCAGTCTTCTGGTTTAAGTATAGGCGTACCACCTAGCTGTATTATCCTATCTACAAGCATTCCTGCATGCCTAAGTTCATCATTTGCATGTTCTTCAAGTTCGGCAGCTACTGCTCCTCTCATAGGACCTTCGACTATCTTTGCACCCAACCAATACTGGTAGTATGCAAGCCATTCATCCGCTAATGCTTTGTTAAGCGCCTCAATAAGCTTTTCAACATCCATTCCTACAATTTCTCTACCTTTTGTTCCCATCCAATCATCTCCTATCTTCTAACAATTTTTTGATGACTTAAGTTTTCATGGAAAAGTGTTTTCAAATTATTTAAAGTGTTTTTTTTCAAAAATATCTATGTTCAATGTCTTAGGTTTTTTTCCTGCTTCTTTCCTCTCTTATAATCTTTTTTAAAAAGTTTTTCCTACTTTTTGTTTATGCTGTTATTTTTTTTAGGTATGAGTTTTTCCTTAATTTTCTTTGTGGGGTTTTTATTTTTGTTAACCGTTCTTTTATCTCGGTTTCTGCTAGTTTGATTTCCAGTTTTCTTTTAGGTATGTCTATTTTTATGATGTCTCCGTTTTCTATAGCGGCTATGGGGCCTTTTTCGGCGGCTTCTGGCATAATATGACCTATACATGGCCCCCTTGTTCCTCCGCTGAATCTTCCATCCGTTATGAGCGCTACACTGTCGCTTAACCCCATGCCAGTTATTAGGGCAGTGGGGGCAAGCATTTCTCTCATACCCGGTCCTCCTTTAGGTCCCTCGTATCTTATAACGGCCACATCCCCTCTCTCTATTTCGTTATTTTTTATGGCTTTTACCGCTTCTTCTTCGGAATTATAAACTTTTGCCGGTCCTTCATGTTCCATTATTTCAGGCGCTATCGCTATCTGTTTCACTACTGCGCCTTCAGGGGCTAGATTTCCCTTTAGGACTGCTATTCCTCCTTCTTTATGAACGGGGTTTTCAACAGGCCTTATAATATCTTCATCTTCTACTTCATAATTTTTTACAAGTTCTTTGAGAGTTTTGCCGGTGCAAGAAAGAACGTCTAGGTGTAGCATTTTTTCAAGTCTTTTAAGGATCGCTGGCATGCCTCCCGCTTTATGAAAGTCAAGCATCATGTAGGGGCCTCCTGGCCGTAAGTCACAGATATGCGGGGTTTTTCTGCTAATCTCGTCGAAAAGCTCAAGTGGAAGCTTTATATCAAGTTCTAAAGCTATTGCTGGCAGGTGAAGCACGGTATTTGTGCTACCTCCTATCGCCATATCTACCATTATCGCGTTTTCGAAAGCTTCCTTGCTCATGATCTGGCTCGGAATTAACCCTTCTTTTATCATCCCGACTATTCTTTTACCGCTTTCACGGGCAATTTTTACCTTTGCTGAATCAACTGCATGGGTTGAAGCGCANCCGGGTAATGAAATGCCTAAAGCTTCAGTTAGACAAGCCATNGTGTTTGCTGTAAAAAGACCAGCACAACTACCNGGTCCAGGACATGCNACAGANTCTATNTAAGCCAACTCTTTCTCATCTATNTTTCCTGCCCTATACCAGCCNATTGCTTCAAAAACAGTTATAACNTCTGCGGGTTGTCCTCTATAATCGCCTGGNAGCATAGGACCACCGGTAACTACTATAGAAGGAATATCAAGTCTTGCTGCTGCCATTAAGTGTCCAGGCACTATTTTATCACAAGTAGGGATAAGGACCATGGCGTCGAACCTGTGGGCTTCTACCATGAGCTCTATGGAATCCGCTATAAGCTCTCGGCTTGGGAGGGAGTATTTCATACCTACATGTCCCATAGCTATGCCGTCACATATGCCTATTGTGTTAAACTCTAAAGGAACACTTCCCGCCGCCCTGATACCTGATTTTACAGCCTCTGATATCTGTCTTAAATGAATATGTCCAGGAACTATCTCGTTCCAAGAGTTAACCACTGCCACTAAAGGTTTTTCAAAATCATCTCCAGACAAACCCACTGCATGTAGAAGTGCACGGTTAGGCGCTCTATCTAACCCTTTCATAACCGTCTCGCTTCTCAATTTTCCAACATTCATCGTAATCATCCCAAAAACACTGGAGGAATGGAGACTTCTAGTAAGATATGAAAATTTTGAGAAAACGTTTTCCCATTTGAATATATAAACGTAAGCAATAACATGGACAAAAATAGAAGGAAAAAATATGAAGGAAAAAAGCGTAATAACAGTAAGGAAAAAAGAAGGGAAATAGGCTTTCTTTATTTTAAAATTTTGAGCAAAATGAGGGACTGACTATTGAATTCTGCTTTAGAATTTGTAAAAACAGGTATAAGAGGGCTTGATACGATCTTAAACGGTGGTATACCGCAGGGATGGATAGTTGTTGTTTCAGGCGGTCCAGGAGCAGGAAAGTCAACCCTTGCTTTAGAGTTCATCTATCGTGGTGCTTTAGAATACCAAGAACCTGGGTTAATCGTAACTTTTAATGATACAAAATCCCAGATATTTAAAACCTTCAAGGGTTTTGGATGGGATTTTGAACACCTCGAAAAAGAAGGCATAATAGGCATCCTAGATTACTCCACATCCTCCCTAGTCTTTCTTGAAAAAGTCGTAAGGACAGGAAAATTCACCCTTGATTTCATCACCGCACAAATCATGAGGGAAATAGAAGAAATAAACGCAAAACGTGCAATCATAGACCCCTTAAACACTTTAAGCCTACTTTTTCCAAACGATTTTCAAATAAGAAGGGAAATTCACAGGCTTTTTGGTCTCCTCTCTAGTGCTAACTGTACAACCATGTGTACCCTCGAGCTAAAAAGACCAGAAATGGGAACTAACGAGTTCTTGGTTGAGGAGTTTGTGGCGCAGGGTTTGGTTCGTTTGTATTATTTGGAGAGGTCTATGGCTCGTTTTAGGTGGATGGAAGTGGTGAAGATGCGGGGGGTGAAGCAGGAAAGCAAGATTTATCCTTTTGAGATAGACGGAGAAGGGATTTTAATAAAGACGGAAAGTGAAGGTTCTGATGTCGAAGAAGGAGGAGAAGAAAAAACCGTTTAAGGAAAAATAAAGAATTTCAGAAAGATAATATATGGGGAGGATGATTTTTCTCCTTTTTCTTTGGTTTTTTAGCTATAATCTTGTTTAAAAACTAGGATTAGACGCGTCTTCCTCGTCTTCCTCCTGGTTTACGGGTGCTATCATGAGGTATGGGTGTTACTTCTTCTATTCTGCCTATCATTAATCCTGCCCTTGCTATTGCTCTTATAGCTGCTTGTGCTCCAGGTCCTGGGGTTTTTGGGCCGTGTCCTCCGGGGGCTCTCACCTTTATATGTACGGCGGTTATACCCTTTTCTTTGGCTTCTTCTGCTACTCTAAATGTAGCTTTCATAGCAGCGTAAGGCGAACTTTCTTCTCTGTCTGCCCTAACTACCATTCCTCCTGAAGCTTTAGATATGGTTTCCGCTCCGCTCAAATCAGTTATGTGGACTATGGTGTTGTTGTAAGAAGAGTATATGTGCACTAATCCCCATTTTTCCTCTTTACTACCTTTACTCATTTTTTATTCACTCCTTTTTCTATAGGGGTTCACTCTCCTCTTCCTCTTATTCCCCTTCTCCTCCTTTCTCCTCTTCTTCGGGTGTTTCTATTTCTTCCTCTGCTTCTGCTTCCATTTCTGGAACCTCTGATATCACCTTCGCTTCTCCTCTGCCTCTCATCTTTAAAGCGAGCATTTCTCTTAGGGGATGATCTGGTTTTTCTAAAGCCGAAGCAAGGGCATAACTTATCCTTTTCTCTTCGTCAGCGGTAACTATGTAGCTTGGAGCCGTTTTCTTTTTACCTTCTATCGTTATATGTCCGTGAGTTATTAGTTGTCTTGCTTGATGAATCGTCTGTGCAAGCCCTATCCTATAAATGACAGTTTGTAGTCTTCTTTCCAAAAAATCGTCAATACTGAGGTTTAAAACGTCTGAAAGCGCAGCAGTTGGGGGTAAAATTCCCAATCTTTTTAACTTTTGAAGAAAATCTCTCTCCGTTGCTCCCCTCTTTTCTTCAGTAAGAGCAAGCATCTTTCTGACCAAACCACGAACATTTGATAACCGGGTCTTATACTTCCAAAGCTCCCTTTTACTCCTTAACCCATACTTTCCCATAACCTTTAGTTCTTCATCTATCCTACCAGCTTGAAAGAGATGTTTTGGTCCTCGATACTTCTTTTTAGGTTTTTTAGGATCACCCATAAAAATCCACCAAAAAACATGATATCCTTAAGAGAAATAAATTAAAACATCAACCAAAAGATACTTATGAATTATACAAGATCATTATTAGCCTAACTTCCTTGCTTTTTCTCTTGCTTTTTCTTTCTTTCCTTTTGTAACACCAATAGTTATGCCTTTTCTACCACTAGTCCGCGTTTTTTGCCCTCTAACCTTCAATCCTAAAGCATGCCTTATACCCTTCCAGCTTTTTGCTTTCTTCATTACATCAATATCTCGTTTAAGTACGTAAATTAAATCAGCACCTACAATATGCTTATCTTCCCCAGCCCAAACATCCTTTCGCCGATTAAGAAACCATACAGGTATACCGTTCTCCACAGGGTTTTTAATCACTTCATCTATCCTCGAAATATCCTCCTCACTTAAATAACCCAACCGTTCCCAAGGATCAATGTCTAAAACCCTTAAAACAGCTAAAGCAAACCGCCTATTAACACCCTTAATTTTGGTTAACGCAACCCAAGCTTGAAGATCGCCTCGACAATCAAAACCTGAAACCCGAACTAAATGCCTGAACTCTCCAGAAGACATGTTTTACTCTCCAAAAACACCAAAATAATCAACCTAGCACTCAACTAGAAAAGAAAAATGATCAAACTGATACTTAAGCATTACGATACTTCCCCAAATATATACATAAAAAAGAAATCACTGAAATAAAAAGACAATGGTAGGGAAAAACAACAATAAACAAGCAAAATAAGAAGAAAAAGTAAAAGTATTGCCCAACAACAACCCGTTCAATATTATTGGATGAGGGCTCCTTTTTTCATGATTTTTCCAAGCGTTAAAGAAGGTATAGGTTAAGGTTCATAATAAAATTCTCTGATTTTTTATTATGTTGGGTTTTAATCTCTTATTTTTTTGTGTGAATAAATCTTTCACGACATTTTTCTCTAATATCTCCCTACGTTTAAGTAATTATGAGTAAAACGCTGAAGAACTACGTGAGAATCGTAGCACTAGGTGCAAACAGGCGTTATGCGCTGTCGTTGACCTTATAAATAATGAAGGACTACCTACCTTCGAAGGTCAACGATCTAAAGAAAACACCCTCAAAGGATCAAAGCCTTTTAAAAAGCTCTTAAAGGCTTGTGAGGGGCAGTTTTCTAGCGCCGGGGTAGCAAAGTGGATAGATTAGTAAAATAAGCTTTCTGATTTTTTCTTTGTTTCTTTTCTTTTCCTGTAGACTGCGCTGGCCTTGAGAGCCAGTGGCGCTTTTGCGCCGCGTGGGTTCGAATCCCACCCCCGGCGCCATATTTTGGTTTTTTTTAGTTTAATAGGGGATTTTTTCTGATTTTTATTTTTGTGGAAGTTTTTTTGGGAGGGTGGTTTTTTGTTTTTGTTCCAATAAAGCCATCGGGTATGAATGGAACCTTTATATTGATTTCTGAGAACAAACTGTGACTAAAATTTTTATTTTTCCCGCTTTTTTAGGAATTCTTCTGCTTTCTTTATAGTTTTTGGACTCTTGCTCTTTAGTTGAATCTTTACAAATTCGATTATTTTCTTCTTATTCTTCGCTTCTTCGAAGTATTCACTGAATGATTCTATGGCATAGTTTAGGTCGGTTATAGGTGGTGTATAAAAGGCTTCATAGAAGTGGAAGAGCTCAAAACTTTTCTGTGCAGTAACCTTGAAATTAGCGGTCTATGCTTTAATTTTAGCGAAAGATTTTGTCGTAACCTCTCATCTCCCTAGTTAGCGATCAGGTTTTTTTAAAAAATCGGTAGCGGATACATATCCGCTACAACTTGTTGTATGTTTTGTTTTTCGGATGCTTAAGCATGGTAGTCGAGCCAAACGCTGATCATCAGTATCCAGCTTGGAACGTATACATAAAACCATACTGCTGGGAGCACATATTCGTCTACAGAAAGACCTCCACCAACACCAACTAAGTCGTCTGTACCGCCTGCTGCCTTGACATATACGAGTAGTATAACTCCTGTTAGTATTACTGTGAAGGAGAATGCTAGGGCTCCTCTTATTGGTTGAACTAAAGAAGCTAACCTGGTTTTGGCAATGGGCCATCCTTCAAATACGAAAATCATGATAACGAGTACGGTTGTCCATACGGCGGTGAACGTGATGTAGTCACTTGCTCTACCGCCTTCAGAGCCGCTGAAATGGTGGGGGTTGTCGGGGACTATTCCGGTGAAGGCATATGTAATAAAAGTGAGCACTGCTATTTCTAGCGTAACTAAGGCACCTTTCATAGGCTGTTTTAGGTAGTCAAAGGGCCAATATTCCATCAGGAAAACATACCATAAGAGCCACGGGATCATTATGAATAGGGTTGGTATCCACATACCAGACATCCAGTCACCTGTTCCGCCGAACCAGCCGTGATCATGGTCTGAGATGTAATATATGAGAATTGCTGCGACTAGCATTTCCGCGGATATTACGCCGCCTTTTATTGGTTGTGGTTTATCTCCCACAGGCCATGCTTCAAAAGCTAGGAGAGATATTAAAAGGATCAATATTAGGTCTGCCATGAGCCAGTAGTAGTTGAAACTACCCGAGTTTATTGCACTGGGGTGGTCTTCTACGAGGATGTATTGTGTGAGTTGGGCTGCCACCGCGCACATAGCAAAAAGTACTGCTGCTCTTTTTTCCTTCTGTAATTTGGCAACTGGCCAGTATTCGAATCCTACGGTGAAAAGTATTAGGTAGAATAGGAATGCTACCCAAAAGTTAGCTTGATTAAGGAAAGAGAAACCTGCCGCGCCTTTCAAATCACCGGCGAAGGCGTATGTGAAGATTCCGAACACAATGAAAGAGATAAGTAGTCCCCATGCAGTTGCGTTAAATCCTTTACCGATGTCTAACTCGGTTACAACAGCCTCTTTTTCGGCTTTTACTTTCTCTTCTGAGGATGCCATTACATTTCCAACCTCCTCATCACGAATATACTATTTTCACTAATTCTTGAAGTTTTTCTCTTTTGATATTTTGTAAGGCAATAAACTTGTATTTTAAACATTTTTAAAGATTATGCTAACAATGCTCTATAGAAACCGAATGAAAACCAAACGCCTTTGAAATTCGATCATAATGTTTAATGAGACCGCTTTAAGTTTTAGTTTTGAGCATGTTTTTTAAAATTCTGTATAAGTAGTTAAACAGCGCTCTTATAATTAAAACCAAAGTTCGATCCCTCTTGTATAAACTTACTGAAATAGCTCAGTCAATGCCGTTAGAGCCGCCTGTTATTAATTCGTTTTTGCTTTCAAGCCTTCATCATTTTTCACTACTTGCGATTGGTTCAGGCTCTATCTGCTTTCTCCCTCTCGCTTTACCCAGATAAAGGGCACTATTGATGAGTCCGATATGACTAAAAGCTTGTGGAAAATTACCTAGCTGTTCACCTGTATCGGGGTCAATTTCTTCGGAAGAGAAGTGGTTGATGCTGCATATATCGCCCCCGTTTCTTTATGGGTTAACAGCTTAAGAACCAAACCAGAGCGAGTAATTAACTCATGCCATTCAAAACTAAATATACACTGTTCGATTTCGCAACTATGAGCCCAATTTACCCAATATTCACTTGTATCTTTTAACCCCTTCACTTGCCTCTGGATCTACTGGAACATGATCTCCATACTGCATCACTAGCCATACTATATCGCCCTCTTTAACTGGATGTACCCCAACGGCTTCAGCGTCCCTTATCTGAAGTTTAAAGGGACTATCTAGAAGGGCCTGTTCATTATTACCAAAATGGTTATAACCCCTCTTTCAGTCGGTTTAATGATTGTTTGGGTTTGAGCATAATCAGATCGGGGTTTGAAAACGATTTTCAAGTCCATAAAACCTTTATCGCATACTATTTTCCTGTATATGCCTTTCCGTAGCTGTTTTTCCGTGTTTTCTTCTGCTATTACTGGCATAAAATCTGCCAATATGGCAGTTCCTGTGGAAGTTTTGAAAACAGCTTGGAGAACATTAGTTCTTTCAATATATCGCTGTTCTGAATCGAAGTTATCTGAGGGATAAACGGCGAAGTGACCCCCTTTATCAATATCCAGAACGCCTGCAAAAACACTTGGGGATTCTATGTGCGGGAAGCAACACCAGTCAATAGATCCATCTTTTCCTACCAGAGCGCAGGTATTTAGATCACCGATAATTCCATAATTCTCGATTTTTTTGTAATCCTTCATTAAGCCTTTAATCCGCGTAGAAAATAACTTGTATAACTGCTAACCATAAAACTTTTATCTTCCATATTTTGCCATTGCTTCTCCATACTGCAAAATATGTCCTTCCATAGCCTTTTCTAAATCTTTCTTTTTAGAGCCTTTTTTCAAATCAAGAGTTGTGTCTAAACCGTAAATTTTGAAGAAGTATCTGTGTGGTTTTCCTTTCGGGGGGCAAGGACCGTTGTATCCTATTTTTCCAAAATTATTCTTTCCTTGTATCGCTTTGAAAGGTTTTGAAATCTCGCTTTCTTTTGGAATTCCCTCGGGTATAACGTTAGCTGGCTCAATATTCCAGATTACCCAGTGAGTAAAGGTACCAATAGGAGCATCTGGGTCATCAACTATTATCGCGATTGATTTTGCATTTAACTCTTCAATTTCTATTTTCGGTGAGATGTCTTCTCCGTCGCACGTGTATTTCTTAGGGAATTGGCTGAATTCAAGCTTTACATCAAGCTTTTCTATTTTTGCCACCTCCTTTTCCTCAAAAAATCTTATATACCCTATCAAAATAATTTCAATGAGAAATTTCACATAGCTTATCGTTATTAAAAATTAAAAAGTAATCCCTTTCAAAAATATCACTAACATGCTTTAAATCGTTAAAGTTTTTAATGGCAATTACGTTCTTTTTTTGAGACTATATAGAAAACTAATTGGTTTTTGTAAAATCTCATTACAAAATCTTTATTGATTTATTTATTTTATAAGGGAAGGTTTAAAGTTGGTTCGAGAAAATGTTCTGATTGTTGGTGGTGGACGTACTGGGGAGGAAGCTTCTTCATTGCTTGAAAGTGTAGGATACAGAGTCTCCTTAATTGAATTATCCCCCAAAAGGTGTGAAGAATTAAGCGAGAAATCTCAGAATGTCACTCTTTTCTGCGGTGATTCAAGGTTACCTTCCGTTTTAGAGAATGCTGGCGTAAAAACTACAGATATCTTTTTTGCGTTGACCAATGATGATGAAGCAAACGCTTTATGCGCTATTTTAGCCAAAAGTTATGGAGTTAAACAAATTTTTGTTCGTCTTCGGGACGAGGCTCTCATGGAAACATGTTTAAAATTAGGAATTGAAAACATTATTAATGTACCAAAAATCGTGGCAGGAATCATCAGCATGAAGCTTGAGGGCGTTGATCCTTTATCTGTTTTCACCATGCTAGCCGGACATGTCTCGATAAAAATCAAATCCTCCAAATCTTTAGGTGGAAGAATTGTAAAGGATATTGATATGCCTCATGAAAGGCGAGTTTTAGCTATTATTAGACACGGACACCTCCATCATAGAAAAGTCATCGTGCCCTCAGAAGATGAAGAAATTAAGGAAAATGATGAAATATTATTCATCCAAAAACGGTCTTAAATCCCATAATAAAAACGTCTATGATCCCTTTTAATAACAGTTTTTTCATTAGTGTTAGAGGCTCTGATTTTGTGTGCTTGGAAGTTCAGAATACTTGCAAAGGAAGAGGCTGAAGAGGCAAAAAATATCGGTAAGTGGATCCTAATCAGTTCCATTGTAGGTTTCATCGTGGGATTCGCTGTTGTACTTTTCCACTATATCTTAGTGAAGTCTGACGAATTTTTTACAAATTTGTCCGGGCAAAGAAAGATAGTTTTTCTCGTTTTTCTCTTACCAACATTAGGACTTTTTTTAAGCGGTTTGTTAACCACCCTAGCACCAGAAGCTAAAGGAGACGGTCTAAATGCTGTAATAGACTCCTATCACAAAAATTGGGGAAAAACAAGATCCCGAGCTGTACCCATCAAACTTTTAGCAAGTTCCTTAACATTAGGATCTGGTGGTAGCGCTGGCGCTCTTGGTCCCGCCATCCAAATGGGTGGCAATACAGCTTCTCTAATGGGTGATGAGTTCAAACTCGCTTTTAAAGATTCACGAACCATTACAGCTTGCGGAATGGCGGCTTCTTTTTCCGCAATTCTTGCTGCTCCTATTTCTGGCGCGGTTTTTGCTTGTGAAGTCCTTTATGGAAGAGATATTGAGTATAAACACTTGAATTATGCAGTTATTTCGAGCATTGTTGCTTATTTTACGGGAGATGTATTCCTCAAGCGTTTCGAGATCGCAAGAAAAATCTATTTCGAAGCGCCAGAAAGCCTTATCCAAAATTACGTTTTTAAACCGGTTCACATCCCTATCTTTATCCTTCTTGGCGTCACTTGCGCTTTTTTCGGAATCCTTTTTATAGAAACTTTAGAAGAAGTCCGTGAGAGATTTAATCTAAGCAAAGCAGATGATTATGTTAAAACCGCTATCGGGGGCTTACTTACAGGTCTTATAGCCCTTCTTGTAGGACTTTTAACTATGGATCTTGAAAAGGGAACACTGATTTTAGGTCTCAGCGTAGAGTTAATCCAAGACCTTATAGAGGATCCTGAAAACTTTTTCATTTTAGTTCTCTTCCTCTTTCTCTTGGGTAAATTGTTCGCAACTTCCGCCACTTTAGGTTCGGGGGTTTCTGGAGGGGTTGTAGTGCCAAGCTTAGCCATGGGAGCGATCATTGGCGCCATATTTGCAGCAGCTTTTAATTTGCAGAATGGTGGCGCTATCGTTATTGTGGGTAGCATCATATTTTTTGCAGCGGTTTACCACGTACCTATTACTGGCACGATTCTAGTAGCAGAATTATTCGGGTTTGAATTCGTGATTCCTGCAGCAATTGGAAGCTTTGTCGCCATACTTCTAATGCAACATGAATCAATAGCAGTTAGCGCAAGAGTAAGCAAAGAAGACTGGTTAAAAGAAGGAAGAGCATACATAGACCTCAGAAATATATGAAAAATTAGTTTAAAGTAAGTTATGCATCCTTATTGACATTTTTTAGGATGTTGTATCCTCCCTTTTTTTTCACGATTTCAACGTTTCCAAAGGTTTTCTCCATACTCTTCATTATAGCCTTAACACCTTTTCTAACAACCAATTGAAGCTTCCCTCCCTTTGTTAGGACTGTTTTTGATCCTTCCACAAGCTCTTCTATAACCTTTAAACCGGCAGATACAGGCGGGTTAGAAACAATAGCATCAAACTTCTCCTTTTTAACAGGTTCATATAAGTTTCCTGTTCGAACCCTTACATTTTGTTTCACACCGTTAAGCTCTACATTTTTACGCGTTAACCATGTTGCACGAACATTAACATCGGTTAAAATCACTTGGGTTTTAGGCGAGCTTTTTGCGGCAACTATTCCAAGCACACCTATACCACACCCTAAGTCCAACAAATGACCTTTAGGAACCGCCATATATTCAGCCAAAAGAAGCGTACCCTTATCTATCTTTTTACTAGAGAAAACTCCTGGAGCAGTATAAAAACTATAAAAATCCCCCCTTATCAAGACATTCTCAATCTTAAAAAGCTTCTCGGAAGATAAAGGCAAGCTAGTATAGTAATGATCACTCACCTAAAATCCCTTCTAAGGAAGAAGTAAGGAGAAAGAAGAGATGCCAATCAGTCTTCTTAAACTTATCCTTCTTAAAATTACACCATCTCTTATCAATCACACTGTATTTTGTTTATCAATTTTCTTTTTTTCTTTTTCTGGAGGTTTTTTGAAAAATATTTTTTCCCATGTTTCTCTATCCAAAAGCATAAGTTCATGGGCTTTCATTAAGTCGGTCTTAGTTACTATCCCGATAGGCTTTTTTGGATTCGTTAGCAAAACCACGGGAAGCCTCCCTATACCATACTTGAACATTCTATCCATAACGTGGTGCATCGTTTCGTGAGGCTTTATAGTTATAACGCCGGAGGTAAAGAGCTCACCTAAGGTTGTAGTTTTTAGATCAATATCGGGATTTTGTAATGTATTCCGGATATCAGAAAATGTAACAATACCTACAAGCTCTCCATCCTTATTTACGATGGGGTAACCAGTATGCTTTCCCTTCATAAAAATCTCAACCGCTTCTCCAACCGGCATAGAATCTGGAAGGGTCTCAACAGGAACAGTCATAACATCTTGAACCTTGGTTTCATCCAATATATCGAGTAGATGACCTCTCTTCATTCGGAGACCGCGTTTATATAACCGTATATGATAAATATCTGCTTCTCCGATCAAAAATATTGCCAAAGCATATGATAAAATATTGGCTGCAAGAAGTGGAGGTAACAAACTAAACTCTCCAGTCATTTCAAACAGTAAAACAGTAGAAGCAATCGGTGCTCTAGCCGCCCCGCTAAATACTGCCCCCATAGCAACTATCGCAACCATCTCCTTATCTGCCTCTGATATAAGACCAATGCTAACCATAATCTCTCCAAATATCGCGCCCCAAGCCACCCCAAGAAACAAAGAGGGGGCAAAAGCACCTCCACTTCCACCGGAACCACAAGTAGAACCTGTAGCTATCATCTTAAAAATCAAAAAACCTACTAAAGTAATCAAAGTTAATTCTCCCTTAATCATGTTCTTCATAACATCATAACCCTGACCTGTAATCTCTGTAACTCCCCCAAAAGCTATAACGCCTACCACAAGCCCGCCCAAAGCCGGTTTTATTTCTGGTGGTAAATCTATTTTTTCAAAAAGATCCTCAATAAAATCAAACAATCTAACCCAAGAAAAAGCAATAAAACCCGCACATAAACCAAGTAATGCAAATAAAAACATTTGTAAACTATCATCAAACCTAAAAAATGGCAACTCAATGGCAGGGTTAGCACCTCTAAAATGGACCATAACAGTAGAAGCAGTAATAGATGCAAGCACAATAAGTACCAAAGCAAAGGGTTGCATTACACCAACAAGTACCTCAAACCCAAAAAGCGCTCCCCCAAGAGGCGCATTAAAAGTAGCCGAAATTCCAGAGCATATCCCTGCAGCAGCAAGCATTCTTCTCTCCTCAAACCTAAGATTCAAAAACCGACTAATAATCGAGCCTAATCCTGCACCGATTTGACTACAAGGTCCTTCCCTGCCCGCACTCCCCCCCGTACCGATCGTGATGCTTGTAGCAATTGCTTTCACAAAAGGTACTCTTGTCCTTATTCTACCTCCATGAAAATAGAGCGCTTCTAACGATTCAGGTATACCGTCACCTCTTGTCTCTAACGCAAGCTTAGTGACTATACCAACAGCGAGTCCTCCTAAAGGAGGAGCTGCTAGATAAATAAGATTCCACTTGAGTTCGCTATTTTTATTGGAATAGATCGTATCTGTTAAATAGTCTATCATATAAGTAAAAATAACTACTCCCAATCCAACAATCAAACCAACAACGATACCAAGGGACATGAGTCTAACCTCCCCCCTATATCTAAATCCTCTCCACGCATTTTCTAGTCTTTTGTGAAAGCCTATCCTGTTCGCTTTAGATTTTCCCTTCTTTTCACCTGATTTCTGTTCTTTTTTATTTTCCACTAATTTCCCACCAATAATCACTAAAAAAACTCTTATATATGCGCTTAAATTACATTCTAGCATCTAAAAACAAAACAGTTTAAAAGAAGATTCTTAAAAATTCCTATATTAATCTTGTAAAACAACTTAAATTTTAATTTTTCTCAAAGAAAATAAAAAAAGCAAATAAAGGCAACCCCGTATAATAATAATCGCTCACCTAACATTCCCTTTTCTTATCTGTTTCTATAGCCGTTTCTATCGGTTTTTATAGGACTTGAAGACGGTTTTTATAGGGTTTCCGTGGAGGGAGAAAACTCCCCAGTAAGCAGGGTTTTGAAATTTTTCATAAACAGCTTTCTTCGCCTCAAATACCCCTTCGTGTAACGGCCTTCCTTTCAGCAAATTTTCGTAGAACTTCTCCATAAAGATGGGTCCGACGATGTCGAACATCTCCCAGTTTGTAGCGAGAATGCTTGAAGCACCAGCAAGGAACAACCCTCGGATTAAACCGATGACTTCATCCCCTTTCTCTAACTCTCCCATGCCTGTTTCACAAGCACTTAAAACAAGCAAAGGAGTGCCAGAAAACCTCTCCCTTAGCATCTCGTCTACTGTAAACATTTCCGTCCCCTCTGGTCGGTGAAATAGTAGATGACTGTTCCAAGGATAATCTGGGTCAAACTTCCCGTGCCCCGCGAAATGGATTACTGCAGAGTAAAACTTCATTTCTTCAAGAAAGTTTTCTTCTGTTGCTTCGTTCTCTTCGATTTTATATGCTTGGGTATCGTGTTTTTTCAAAACTTCCAAGATTTTTCCCACTTCTTTTTTAGCCCCGGGAAGGTTAAGCTCTGGTATGTTGAAATTCGGGTTTGAGACCAGTAAAACGCCTTCCCCATGCTTATCTTTCACCATGCAAGCGTTAACGATGCCGAGAGAGTAGCTTATAACGGTGGGAAGGTTTAAGCTAAGCCCCAACCCGTTATCAGGATTGGTGGCTATGTCCCACGGAAAATTATGCAGTTTACCGTGGGGAACAACAATCAAAAAAGTCTTCCCCTCTAAACTTTTCCACAAATTTTTTGGGACGGCCTTTCCAAGCCTTTTAGCAACAGCGGAAAGTATCTTCTCTACGTTCTCAACATCTCCCTCCCTGAGTAATGAACGAAAGGTTTTAACAGCTTCCCCAAGCTTTTTAAAAGGTAAAGTACCTTCGTGAATCACTATTTTTTCCCCGTCCCAGGCAATAATCTTGAACTCTTCCTCCTTCTTTTCATCGTAGATAAACTCCCACACGGAAGCGTTATTCTTCTTGAGCAAAGATGCATATTCTGGCAAAGGATTATATTCAGATGTAGGTTTGGCAAGACCTGGATCGCGGCATTTCTCCATGATCTCTGCGCGGAGTCTGCGCAATTGGGCTCCGAAAACCTCGGCCTCCTCCAGTGCTGTTCTTGCTGCTCTTGTTTCTCTCTCGACGGTTTTCCTGATCTCTTCCTCTTTTTGGGNGAGTTCCCTCATCAACTCTTCTTGTTTTCTTAAAAGCTCTTCATGCTCAGGGCAGATCATCCGTTCTGCTTCAAACTCCTCCCATCCTCTTTTCTCCAGTTTATCAACTATCTCCCTTGCCTTAGAAAGCTCTATAAAACGCAAAGCTTCAAGGAGATGTTTCTCATCCTTATCCCTCTCAAATTCCTCGATTAAAAGGTTGGAAACCGCAGCATAAACATCCATAAGAGAGGCACGATAACTGGTCCTTATAAGCTCCGAAGAAACTCCAGAAACCAAGCTCTCTGCAAGATCAGTAGACCTCTTTAAATATTCAAAAGCACGTTCAAACTCACCCAAAGACCGATACGCCCAACCAATATTACCCAAAACAACCTGCAAACCGCCACGATCTCCTATCTCTTCGCGTATTTTCAGGGATTTTTGGTAGTATTCTAGGGCTTCTTGATACTTGCCCAAAGCCTCATACACTACTCCGATGTTGCTGAGGGTCACTCCTTCTCCTGCCTTGTCCCCTATCTCTTCGCGTATTTTCAGGGATTTTTGGTAGTATTCTAGGGCTTCTTGATACTTGCCCAAAGCCTCATACACTAAACCTATATTGTTAAGGCTCACTCCTTCTCCTGCCTTGTCCCCTATCTCCTCGCGTATTATCAACGCTTTTTGTAAATATTCTATAGCCTCATCATACCTGCCAAAATCATAATACACTAACCCTATACTGTTAAGAGTTATCCCTTCTCCTTTTTTGTCCCTTATCTCCCCGCTTATTTTCAGAGATTTTTGATAGTGCTCTATGGCTTCTTGATATCTGCCCCACTCATTATACACTCCTCCTATGTTACCAAGGGTCGTGCCTTCTCCTTTTTTGTCCCCTATTTCCTCAAATATTTTCAGAGATTTTTGGAAATGTTCTAAGGCTTCTTGATACCTACCCCAAGATCGATACACTACTCCAATGTTGGTAAGAGTCCTTCCTTCTCCTGCCTTGTCCCCTATCTCTTCTTGTATTGTCAACGCTTTTTGGTAATGAACTATGGCTTCTTGATACCTACCCCAAGATCGATAAACTATTCCTATATTGCTAAGGATCACGCCTTCTTCTTTCCTTCTCCCTGTATCTTGGTATATTTTCAAAGATTTTTGGAAATGTTCTAAGGCTTCTTGATACCTACCCCAAGATCGATAAACTCCTCCTATGTTGTTAAAGGCTGTGGCTTCTCCTAACTTGTCTCCTATCTCTTCTTGTATTTTCAGCGCTTTTTGGAAATGTTCTATGGCTTCTTGATACCTACCCCACTCAGCATATACTACCCCGATATTGCTAAGGGTTGTGCCTTCTCCTCTCCTGCCCCCTATCTCCTCGCGTATTTTCAAAGATTTTTGGTAGTATTCTAGGGCTTCCTCATACCTACCCCAATCACTATACACTAACCCTATGCCGTTAAGGGTTGTGCCTTCTCCTGCCTTGTCCCCTATCTCCTCGCGTATTTTCAAAGATTTTTGGAAATGTTCTATGGCTTCTTGATACCTACCCCAAGATCGATAAACCCCCCCGATGTTGCTAAGGGTCACTCCTTCTCCTGCTTTGTCTTCTATCTCTTCTTGTATTTTCAGCGCTTTTTGGAAATGTTCTATGGCTTCTTGATATCTACCCCAAGCATCATACATTAACCCGATGTTGCTAAGGGTCACTCCTTCTCCCTCTCTGTCTCCCATCTCCTCGCTTATTTTCAGAGATTTTTGTAAATATTCTATAGCTTCCTGATACTTACCCCAAGCCCGATACACTTCCCCAATGTTGTTAAGAGTTCTGCCTTCTCCTCTTCTATCTTCTACCTCCTCGCGTATTTTCAAAGATTTTTGGAAATGTTCTATGGCTTCTTGATACCTTCCCCAAGCATGATAAACTAATCCTATGTTGTTAAGAGTCACTCCTTCCCCTCTCCTATCTTCTATCTCCTCGCGTATCTTTAGAGATTTTTGTAAATATTCTATGGCCTCATCATACCTGCCCAAATAGTAATACACTAATCCTATGTTGTTAAGGGTCTCACCTTTTCCTCTCCTGTCCCCCATTTCATCACGTATTTTCAATGCTTTTTGATAATGATCTATAGCTTCTCTGTACCTCCCCCAAGCCTCATATATTGCCCCTATGTTGTGAAGGGACGTGCCTTCTCCTTTTTTGTCCCCTACCTCCTCGCGTATTTTCAACTCTTTTTGGTAGTGTTCTATGGCTTCTTGATACCTTCCCCAAGACCGATACATTCTTGCGATGTTGCCAAGGGTCACGGCTTGTCCTTCCTTGTGCTTTAGCTCCTCGCGTATTTTCAGCTCTTTTTGGTAGTGTTCTATGGCTTCCTGATATTTGCCCAAGACATAGCATATGAACCCCATGTTGCTAAGGGTTACAGCTTGTCCTTCCTTGAGCCCTATCTCCTCGCATATTTCCAGAGATTTTCGGTAATGTTCTAAGGCTTCTTGAAACCTGCCCCAAGCCCTATAGGCTGATCCTATCTCATATATTACGATGGCTGCTTCCTCTTTTTTTTCAATTTTTAGAAGAATATTAACAGCTTTTAACCAGAGATTTGTCGCAACATCGTAATCATTCGCTTTTCTTGCCTTTTGACCTTCCTCGAATAAGGCTTCCGCCTCCTCAAAAGACATGGTTAAACACTCCTATAAGTAAAAAACTGGATAGAACATGGTTTGATAAAAGTCTTGCTGGATTTACCTATATTATGTTGTAAAAGTTTTTCTGCAAGCCTAAATTTCAAGATTTGTGAATTTCCTTTCCTCCAGATAAGGTAGAACCTCCCCCCAATAAAATAAAGAAAACCTTCAGGAAGGGAAAAAGTTAGAAAAACAAAAAAATAAGCATGAAAAACACTTAATCAAAAAAGAGAAAAAAAAACAACAAAAAAAGCTTTACAATAGACTTATCAATTTTTATCCTTCATTTGTAATAATTGGAGTGTTTGTTTGAATGGGTAAAGGTGTTTCTGGATCTGAGCTTAAAAGTCGTCGTTTTTGTGTTTGTGTTACTGGAAGTGTCGCTATTTTTGAAGGGGTGCGTTTAGTCCGAGAACTTTCTAAAAAGTTTAACGTTAACGTTATTGTAGTTATGTCTGAGACGGCGGCGGAGTGGATTCCCCCCCTCTTGTTCGAATGGGCTTCTGGGGAAACTCCTATCGTTAAATTAAGCGGGAAAGCGGAGCATATCAGGGTCTTCGAGGAGGGTTTTGAGTGTGTTGTTGTTTATCCAGCGACTGTTAACACTATTTGTAAAATGGCAAATGGTATCTGTGATACCTCAGTAACTCTCTTTCTTGCTGTCGCTTTAGGTTTAAAGCTTCCCGTTATTATGGCTCCTGCAGCTCACCTTTCATTATATGCGAATCCTATGGTTCAAGAGTGCGTTGAAAAGTTAAAAAGTCTCGGTGTAAGGTTTACTGGTCCTAGGTTAGAGGAGGGAAAAGCAAAGGTAGCTTTAGTAGAAGATGTACTAGAAATAATCCTTGAAACAGCTGAAGAAAAAGACCTTATGAAAAAACGATTAAGCGGTGTGTCTTTCCTAATAACCGCAGGACCTACAAGAGAATATATTGATGATATCAGGTTTATGACGAACAGCAGTTCTGGAAAAATGGGCTTAGCTTTAGCAAAAGAAGCATTAAACCAGGGAGCCGATGTAACCTTAGTTATTGGAAAAGGTTCCACAGTAGCCCCCCCTCCCGGAATAAGAAGTATTTGGGCAGAAACCACCCAAGAAATGACCGATGCTGCCCTCTCGGAAATAGATCGAAAAAAACAAGATGTAATCATAAGTGTAGCCGCAATATCTGACTTCACTTTCAAAAAATTTGAGGGAAAAATTCCATCAAAAGAAGAGATTTCCGTCAAACTCACACCTCTACCAAAACTTGTTGAAATTATCCGAGAAAAATATCCTAGTACATACATGGTAGGCTTTAAAGCCGAATATAACGTGAGTGACGAAGAACTAATTAAGCGGGCGAAAAATAAGCTTAAAGAGTCTAAATTAGACATGGTCGTAGCAAACGATGTGGCGAAAGAAGGTGCAGGGTTCGGAACAGACACTAACGAGGTAATTATAGTGGACGAAAAAATCATTAAGAAATTAGGCAAACTGCCAAAAACAGAAATAGCAAAAATAATAATCGATTTAATAGCCGAAAAAATAGACCTTACACAAAAAGAAATTAAAATAATAAAAAATAGGCCTTAAACTACTAACTGTTTTCTTTTAGCCGTCTGCTATTCCTTGGGGAAGGATTGCGAAAACGGCTTCTCCTGCAGGGAGCAACGGGCTGTCAATCATCCGCGCTATCCTCTTTTCACCCTTAGATTTTCTGAGGTACAACCGCGTAGTGCAGCCGTGAGCTACGACATGTCCTCCTATGGGGGTNGTAGGGTCGCCGAAAAACGCGTCAGGTTTCGCCATAACCTGATTAGTCACGATCACGGCCAAATTATAAACCTCGGCAGCCCTCAAAAGTTGGTGAATATGCTTGTTAAGTTTTTGTTGGCGAGGAGCAAGGGTGCCTCTACCAATGTACTCTGCCCTAAAATGGGATGTTAGCGAGTCTACAACCAATAACCGAACATTTTTTTCCCTTAATTCAGGTAAAGCTTGATCAGCTAAAGCCATTTGATGATCTGAATTAAAAGCCCTTGAAACAAAAATATTCTTCAAAACTTCCCCCTTATCAACTTTGAATCTTTCAGCTATTTGAAGAATTCTCTCCGGCCTAAAAGTGCCTTCAGTATCTATATAAAACGCCCCTCCTTCAAGACCTCCAAGGTCTTTTTCTAATTGGACCGTCACACAAAGCTGATGAGCAATCTGGGTTTTTCCCGTCCTAAACTCTCCGAAAAGCTCAGTAATTCCGCCAGTTTCAATCCCTCCAGCAAGTAACTCGTCCAAATTTTTACTTCCTATGGTTATACGACTGATATTTTTCCGCCTCTCCCAAATTATATCAGCGGTAACAAAATCTAATTGTAAAGCATCTCTAGCAGCTTCTATCAAACTTCTTACTTGAGCGTCACCAAGATCAGTAACCGCAACAATCTCTGCCACAGAAGAAATAGCTATCGATTCAAGAGTAGCATATCCCGATTCTTCCAACCTCTTAGCTGTGGCAGGCCCTACTCCCGGCAAATTTTGTAAAACCTCAGCAACTGACCGTTGTTCCACCAAAACATCGCCTATTTCGTCCACAGGTTGGTCTTCTGCACTTGAAGAAGATTCTCCCTCGTTTTTCTCGCTTTTAGATTCTTCCTCGCTTGTCGAACTTTTCCTTGGCATCCTTCTCACTTTTCCATAAAAAATAAAATTACATACATAATAATTTCTTAATCCCTTTTATAAGCTTTGCAAACATCTAAAAACACAAAAAATTTTTTCATACCTTAAAAAATCACCCTTTTTTCCTAATTTATATATAATCACCCTAATTTTATTATATGATCCCCCCTAAACCTTTTTTTCCTCCAAATTTTCCATTTTTTGAATCAATCTTATTATGGCTAAGGAGGAATGTAGAGCTTCTTCAAAACGGATCGTACGTGTTCCTTGTTCGGGTATCATGTTGATGTAGAAGTCAAAAAGGTTTCTGGGGTCCTCGTTTAACCTTTTAAGAATATTTTTAAGTCCCTCACGAGGACTCCCAAAGACTAAAAAAATTTTTTCTTTAAGTAAAAGCTGGCAGTGAAGTTCTTTAAACTTTTCAGAGATTTTGTCCCCCAGCCTAGAAGTTCCTATCCATAAACCCTCAGACTGTTTTTTAACATAATCTTTCAAGCTCTCTTTAATCGTATTGACATTATAACCCCAATATTCTGGCACATCCTCCCTCTTTGCAGGGTATGCGTAAACCTCGTCTCTTTCTTTCTTTATTTTTACAGTGATCCTTTGCCCTAGTTTTACGCGATTTTTTATGGTTAAATTGTTTTTTTTATCGATGAGAATCTTGATCTTTTTTTTCAAACCTATATCACACATGATTTTTTTCTTAGAGATCTCTGTTATAACAGCTTCTCGGAACTCGCCGTCACTAAGATCCTTGATTTTAACTTCCAGTTTATGTTGGGGCGTTGCTAAGGGAGGTAAAATACCCGCATATTTCAGTTCTTCCTTTAGGGGAAACAGATACTTGCGCAGATATTGAGGTGTTTCTAAGTATCTAAGGATTAGTGAGATCAATTCCATCTCCTTTTTTTGGGATTCGTAGCTGATGTCTGGATAAATAATCGCTTCATCAACTCGGTAGATTGCAAGGGCGCGCCCAAAAACTCCTAATTTCGTTGTCGAATCGCGCAAGCCTGAAGATTCTGAAAGTAGAGATGCAGGAGCACAAACTATTAGCCGTTTTCTCTTTTTATTTGGTATCATTAACATAACCTAAAGTTTTTAAAACCATGTTTCTGCCTTAAACAAGGTTATTGTATTTCAATATTATTTCAGACAATAATAAGAATATTGAACCTATTATTTCAAAGGGACTGTTATGGGGTAACGTTTTATGTTATAGTATGCGAAAAGTAAAACTGTTCGTCAGAGGTAATTTTAGGTTATATGGTAAGCGTTCAGAGGAAAACTTTATTTTTTATAAATATTTCAGTTTTGAGTTAGTAATGTATTATTTAAGGAGAAGTTTGTTAAAATTATACGGTAATTTATGGCCATTATATCGTTTTATATGCCTGTTAACTTTCGGAATCTAAAGCTAACATTTAAAGGTTTTAATTTATAAGTGAATTACAATAAAAAGGTTTAAAATATAATCCACATCTGGCGGGAAGTGTTTTCACTATGCCATTGATAAAAAAGCAAAAAATACCTTTGCTCGTCGATAAAATGTTGAAAAAGTTCGACGTTATAGGTCCCGTTCCTAAAGATGAAAAATACGTTTTCTCAAAGGTCTCTAGGGGAGAAGAGGTTTTTCTAGGCTATGATACCTCCATACTACCCCCGAAGAAAATCTTTTTTCCTCAAGAAGAGACTTTGATCACCTTTAAAAAAGATGAACAATTGGAGTTTAAACCCGCTTTAGAAGACGGAACCCCTTCCAAAACCGATGGGGATAGAAAGTTTGTAATTTTCGGGGTGCACGCTTGCGATATTCATGCCATATTAACCCTTGACAAACAGTTTATGGAGGTCTACCCTGACCCTTACTATATCTCTAAACGTGCCAGATCATTAATCATAGGGGTTTCTTGTCGTGAGCCTAAAGAAACATGTTTTTGCGGGATTATGGGCACTTATACAGTGGAAAAAGGTTTTGATTTGTTTTTAGAGCAAATCGATGAGGATGAATTCTATGTTATAGTGGGCTCTGATGAAGGAAGAAAGCTCTTATCTGCTTATCCCGATTTTTTTGAAGCATCTACAGAAGAAACCCTTGAAAAGTTAAGAAAGGTTTTGAAAGAAAAGGATGAAAAGTTTGCTGATTCTGTGAGTATAACTGGTTTACCCACCCTCTTGGAGCAAGAATTTGACTCTGTGAACGGTGAAATTTGGGAAGAGCTTGGTGAGAAATGTCTCGGTTGTGGAACTTGCTGTCTTGTATGTCCCACTTGTTTCTGTTTCAATGTCGTAGACAAAGTTGAGTTAAGCGGAAAAGAGGGGTTAACAAAAAGGGTTTGGGACTCGTGCTTATTAGCAGATTTCGCAGTTATTGCTGGAGGGTTTAACTTCCGTCCCACCCAAACCTCACGTATAAGGTATAGGATATATCATAAACTAAAATATGAGCTGGAAAGAGGGGGGATACTAGGCTGTGTAGGCTGTGGACGTTGCAATATAGCATGCCCTGCGGGGATAAAGATGCAGGATGTAATTAAAAAGATTAAAGGCGAGTGAGAAAACGTGGAAATGAAAACCTTGGTAGTTAATCCATATCTACCTATCCCTGCCCGTTGCACAAAAATTGTTTCTCAAACCGAATTGGAAAAACTCTTCCGTTTCGAGTTTCTTGGCAAAACTATACAAGAAAATTTCGATTACTTGCCTGGACAGTTTTTAGAACTTTCGATTCCTGGCTTTGGAGAAGCCCCCTTCTCCATAACCTCTACTCCCACGAAGAAAGAATATTTTGAATTTTGCGTGCGAAAAGTGGGAACCGTGACAGGAGCCCTTCATGACTTAAAAGAAGGGAAAAAAGTAGGCATAAGAGGCCCTTTCGGTAACGGTTTTCCATTAAACGACCTTAAAGGAAGAGACATCATCGTTATTGCAGGCGGTTTAGGGCTTGTACCCCTCAGATCCCTGATAAACTATATCCTCGACAAGAGGGATAAATTTGGCGCTTTAAAGATCCTTTACGGGACAAAACAACCAAAAGAATTACTGTTTCGAGACGAATTAAAAGCTTGGGAAGAACGAAAAGACGTTGAGCTTCTAATCACAGTAGATGCAGTCCCTGAAGGACAAGAGTGGTCAGGTAATGTGGGCGTTGTCACCACCCTCATACCAAAAGTAGAAATGCACAAAGATTATACTGCCGTAATTTGCGGTCCGCCTATAATGTATAAATTCGTGCTAAGGAAGCTTGATGGAAAACTTAGAGAAGATCTAATTTTCCTCTCTTTAGAGAGGCGTATGAGGTGTGGAATCGGGAAGTGTGGGCACTGTGCTATCGGTCCAAAATATACTTGCTTGGACGGTCCGGTATTCTCTTATGAGGAGATCAAAAACTTACAAGGAGCAATTTAAACCAAAAATTTTGAGGAAAAGGTGATATTTTTGGTTAGTGATAAAGGTAAACTGAAGGTCGCAATCCTCGGTCTAACGTGTTGTGGTGGTTGCCAGCTTGAAATATTAAACCTTGAACCCGTACTTCTTGACCTTGTAGAAGTGATCGAGCTGGTTAATTTCCCAGAAGCTCAAAGTGAAAACAAAGACGGCCCTTATGATGTAGCCTTTGTTGAAGGGTCTGTAACCACCAGAGAAGAGATTGAACGAATCAAAAATATCAGGAAGGAATCAAAGTTTCTCGTAGCCCTTGGAACCTGTGCGTGCTATGGTGGCGTACAGTCTATAAGGAACTTTGGCGACGTAGAAGAGGCAAGAAAACAAGTTTATGACGATGATGGTTCTCATATAGATGCTTTGCCTGCGACGGGATTAGATGAACATGTTAACGTTGACTATTATATGCGGGGGTGCCCTGTTGATAGGTCAGAAATTGTTGACGTGCTCACTTCCTTGTTGATCGGTAAAACACCCGAGCCCAAACATTACTCTGTATGTGTGGAATGTAAGCTGGCTGAGTACGCTTGCCTTCTAAACGAGGGAAAGCTTTGCATGGGTCCCGTTACCAACGCAGGTTGCAAGGCTAGATGCCCCGCTGTTTCTGTGCCTTGTGATGGTTGTAGAGGTCCTTACGATCAAGCAAACCTAGAATCTTTTATCGAAATCCTGAAAGAAAAGAAAATAAGCGTTGAAGACATCTTGAGGAAGTTTAGAATGTATACCAGCTGGGCGCCACAATACAGGAATTTAAAGGTGATTTGAAGATGAAACAATCAATAGCAATAGACCATTTTACCCGTGTAGAAGGACACGGTCGCCTTTTCCTGGAATTAGAAGACGGTGAAGCGAAAAATGTTCAATTGTCAATCTTTGAAGGTCCAAGACTCTTTGAAGCTTTTCTTAAAGGTAGAAAGTATGATGAAGTACCGCCGCTTGTTTCAAGAATTTGCGGTATATGTTCTGCTTCCCATATTTTAAC
>JGI24422J19971_10000062_pt1 | contig 44765 bp, 44 predicted proteins | sample DeeMarSWOR152_54_FD_19971 | JGI IMG/M metagenome (IMG submission 19971) | reverse complement strand
GCACACAGACAGTCCTCCATTATCCTACCAAACGATTCAATTAGCCTTCTCTGTTTCAACGTCTACGGCAGGTTTCGACCTCAAGTGGTCAAAGAGCTTTCGGTCATTGATAGCCAAGTCAAGCATTGGGATAATGGGTTGGAGGGTCAAGCGATAAGCTTGTTCTCAAAAAGAGAAATGAATGCCTTGATCCCCCCGAGAGGGAAAGAGCTCGTGGTCATAACCGTCTTGAGACATCCGGTGCATATCAAAAAAGACTTCAACAGGGTTCGCAGCAAGGCTCAGCTCAACATGATCCTCTCTCCCGGAGATCATAAACAGGTGGAGGCGAGTGGCAGAGCAGAGCTCGTGATGACTGGTGGAAGGGTTATCAGACTGGATGGAGGCTTCACGCTGGAAATTGCCTCACTAGGAACGGATCAAAAGANGAACACTGTTATTGGGAAATCCAACCTGTTTCTTGGAAGGATGTGGGGGAAATTTTGAAGTCACAAATCCTTCGGAACAGAGAAATGTGCTTATCAACTTCAACGCCGGTGGCTGGTGTACGAGCTACAGCCTAGGATTTGTGAGCTTAGTGGATGATCAATCAGCAGTCATTATGGTTTTTGAGGGAGAGTTGAAAGCGTATAACCCCTCGCAGAAGATGCCTGAATCCAGTTTCATCACCGATTTCAAGAAACGACATAATGTCCTAGGTCCATGGAAAAGACAACTCCCCCAGCCTAACCCTTCCCCCGAGCTGCAACCGCTGATTCGTGCCTCTCTGCTATCATTTCTTTAAGCCTTTTATCTACATGACGCTTTGGAAAGATCTTCTTACATTTGGTGCATTGATATGACTCTTCCACGATCTCATCATACATCATCTCGTCAGAGAAATTTACCGTTCGGAAGCGCACCGAGAAATTGTAGATACGAACGAAATCCTTGTTCTCACACTCATCACACAAGAAATAGTCACTAACAACATCCATGAGCATCCTCAANAGGAAACAGTTCGCTTAAACTCCTCGTGNACACGGCACGGAATCTGAGTGAGGCTCAAAGCCGCCTCTCACACACCCCGATCTTTGGCCTAACACAGTTAGTTCCGCTTTTCATAGTGTACACCCTCTATCCGATTTACCTCATTTTGTCAAAGAAAATGTCATCATACCGTTTCCGCAATCTCTATGAGTCGTGGGTGTTCCCTTAGTGCTCAAAATCATGTTTCCTCCATCCTAAAAATCCAGGCGTTCTAGGAGAATACCAGGGGTAGGGTTGAAAAGCGTTTCTTGCAAGGGGAGAAAGAGTTTCAGGGGGCAATTAAGTTCTTGAATGATGTTTTCTGTTGTGTTAAAAGGTGAAAAACCTCAAGATAGAACGAGTATAGGTAAGGAGGCAAAAATGGCGGCATTATTTGGTGGAATAGTAGCTCTCATATTGGGGATCATCGGTATTATCATCTGGTGGGGATATTTCGTCAAGGCCTTGGCGGCGGGGATACCTATCTTGCTCATCCTAGGTGGTGCTCTAGCCACCTATCTTGGCATTGAGGAGTGGAAGGATAAAAGGAGTGAAAGGAAACTCGAGGAGGAACCTGAGACAGCCGAACTTAAGGAGGAGGTAAAGAGCCTCAAGAAAGAGGTAGAGGATCTTAAGAAGGAAGAATAGCCAAATTCCTGAGCCAAGAGAAGACGATAACGATTCCGGATTGCTATCCTCTTACGATTTCTAATTCATTAAAGAAGTAAGCCACCTCAAATGCTGCACTTTGAGGGCTATCCGAACCATGCACGACATTCTTTTCGATGTCCGTTGCGTAATCTCGTCTGATGGTTCCCTCAGCAGCCTCCTTATAGTTGGTAGCTCCCATTAGTTTCCGATACTTGTCGATAGCCCCCCGGCCCTCCAGGACCATGACCACGCATGGAGCAGAAGACATGAAATCCGTGAGGCTTTCATAGAATTGCTTGCCGGCGTGAACCTTGTAAAACCCCTTTGCCTGTTCCTTTGTCATCCGGAGCAATTTCAGCGCAACGATTGCGAGGTTTTCTCTCTCAAGTCTGTTAATCACTTCTCCTATAAGACCCCGTTTCACACCATCAGGCTTGATAATAGCTAGTGTCCTTTCCATATTTCCATCCTCCAACGCTAAGCAAGCTTTAAGCGGCGACGAACCTTTGAGCGGCTCTGACACGCATAACCTCAAGAGGTGCCTTTTCCATGCCACCCAAAGGCCAGAGCGAATCTCATCAAGGTCAGCCTGTTACCAAATATCTCACCAAATAAAGAGCAGTCAAGCAAAAAGCAGAGCTGAGGGAACAGCTCCAAAATCGGGTTGCAGCAAATTTAGGGAGTATGATATAAGGCTCTTCAAACTAAAGGCATGATTGGAAACAGCCGAAGACAAGGCGCTCAGGCCAGTGTTGCCAGGCCCAGGGAGTGTTGGCTGTTCGGCAAACGCTGAGGATAACACGGGTATCTGTAGGAGTCGCGCAGAGGAATCCGGAGGATTGAAACATGGAAGAAGCAAGAGAGGTCATGGAGCTAGAGGTGCTCTTTGTCGGTGGAGGTGTAGCCTGTCTCAGCGGTGCCCTCCATCTTACGAATCTCATTAAGGAACACAACAAGAAAGTTGAACAGGTCGGGGAAGGGAAAAAGCTCGATGAAATCATGATCGCCATCTTAGAAAAGGGTACTGACCCTGGTGCACACAGCCTTTCAGGGGCAGTCATGGACCCCGTTGCCCTCAAGGAGCTCATTCCCGACTTTCTCGATAAAGGTGCTCCACTTGAAGCCGAGGTAGTCAACGAAGAGGTCTGCCTTCTCACGAAAACTGGCCGTATCAGATCTCCTCTTATTCCACCTCCCCTCAACAATCACGGAAACTACATCGTCTCGTTATCAAAGCTCACAAACTGGCTCGGCACCGTGGTTGAGGGTAATGGTGTGGATATTTTTCCAGGCTTTGCCGGAACTGAGGTACTCTACGATGGCAATTCGGTCATTGGCGTCAGGACCGGTGACAAGGGCATAGACGCCGAGGGCAACAGGAAGTCAAATTTTGAACCGGGCATCGATTTACGTGCAAAGGTCACGGTATTCGGTGAGGGCACGAGGGGAAGTTTGATTAAGGGACTCATTAAGAAATTCGGCCTTGATGAAGGAAAGAATCCGCAGACGTATGTCGCCGGGGTAAAAGAAGTCTGGGAGGTCCCCGAGGGAAGATTTCAAGCAGGTCAGGTCGTGCACACCATGGGCTATCCCCTCAACAGCAATACATACGGAGGTGGTTTCATATATGGGATGAAAAACAACATGATCTCAGTCGGTTTGTTGACTGGCCTCGATTGCGAAGACCCGTATCTCGATCCCCATCTCGAGTTCCAGAAATTCAAGCTTCATCCCTTTATCGCAGAGATACTGCGAGATGGCAAGTTGATCCAGTATGGAGCAAAAACTGCGCCCGTTGGAGGATACTTTTCTGTGCCTAAACTGGCTTTCGACGGCGGGGTTGTGGTTGGGGACTCGGCGAGCCTGTTTATCAGCCAGAAAATTAAGGGGATTCACATTGCAATGAAATCGGGAATCCTTGCCGCCGAAACAATTCTGGAGGCCTTGCTGAAAGACGACTTCTCCGCTACCCAGCTTGGAAGCTACGAAACCTCCCTCTATCAGAGCTATATAGGCAAAGAGCTCCGCAAGGTGCGGAATTTTCATCAGGGGTTCCAGAGAGGCTTATGGATCGGTCTCGTGAAAGCGGGATTCCAATATATCCTGGGTGGCAGGATTCTTAAGGGAAGACTCTCTGCAAAACCGGATTACCTCCACTGCAAGAAGGTGGTGGATCTCTACGGGACTGATTTACCTACCGAGGAGCAGAAAGGGCTCATCAAATTCGACGGCGCTAAAACCTTTGACAAGGAAACGGATGTCTACTACTCAGGGACTGTCCATGAAGAGCAACAGCCTGCACATCTCAAGATACCCGACCTGAATATTTGCTACACTACCTGCAAGGAACAATACCAGAATCCCTGCACGAGGTTTTGCCCCGCTAATGTCTATGAAATCGAAGTTGATGAGAGCACGGGCAAGCCCACCATGAAACTCAATTTCTCCAACTGCGTCCACTGCAAGACCTGCGATATAAAGGATCCCTTCGAAAATATCATGTGGGTGCCGCCAGAGGGCGGAGGAGGTCCAAAATACACTCTTGTGTAGCAGCCCGCAGTGATTAGTTTTGCCTTGACACCTTGTCAGTGTGTTATTTATAGTTACTTTATAGCTAAAAAATAGCTACATTATAAACCCCCTGTGAGAGGTTTAGGAATGGGCATTGCAGAGGCAATTAGGGATATCGTGGGAGAAGAAAATGTGTTCTCCGATCGCGTAGAGTGCATATGCAATTCGCGTGACATGTCAGTACATGTCGGAATACCCGATGTTGTAGTCTATGCGCAAACCACGGAGCAGATAGCTGACATTATGCGATTGGCCAATCACGAGAAAGTCCCTGTGACGATCCAAGGTTCAGGGACAAGCGTAACCGGTGCTTCACTGCCCGTTGAAGGAGGCATTCTCCTCGATGTTCACAGGATGAACAAAATCCTCGAAATCAATAAAGACAATTTCTACGCAGTAGTTGAGCCAGGTGTTATCTGCATGGATCTCAACAAAGCGCTTGCCAAACAAGGACTCATGTTCCCCCCTAACCCCGGCAGCGAGCTAATCGCAAGCATCGGCGGGATGATGTCCACCAACTCGAGCGGACACCGAGCGGTGAAATACGGCACCGCCAGGGACTATGTCAAGGCTCTAAAAGTGGTTTTGGCTGACGGTACAATCATTGAGACCGGCTCCAAAACGCCCAAATCATCCATGGGGTACGATCTCAACCATGTCTTCGCAAGCTCAGAGGGAACGCTGGGCGTTATTACTGAGATCACGGTGAAAATCCAATCTCTTCCAGAATACACCGCCCTGGCACTGGCGATCTTTAATGACCTGAATGCCGGGGGCAGTGCGGTGAGCGATATCATCGCATCCGGAATACAGCTCACCGCGTGCGAGATTTTGGATAAGTACAGCCTCAAGATAGTTGAAAGCCACATCGACAGAGATGTGCGCAATATAGAGGCCATGCTTATCCTCGAGCTCGATGGTGCCAAGGAGATAGTAACCAGGGATATGGAGAAGATTGGGGAAATTTGCAAGAAATACAACGTGGAGGACTTCACCTGGAGCGATGACCCCAACAAGGCCGCAGAGATAATGGAGGCCAGGGGAAAACTGGTGCCCACATTGTCACGGATCAAACCAGGCTACAGGCTGGTGGCCATTTCTGAAGATCCCGGCGTACCCCCCTCGAAGATCCCCGAGACCATTAAGAGCGCGCAGGAGATTGCGGATAAATACAACCTCCTGCTTACAACCTTCGGGCATATCGGAGATGGAAATGTACACACCACCTTTGTGACCGATATGAGAAGCCAGAATGAGTGGGACAGGCTGAAACCAGCTGTCGACGAGCTCGCCGACGTGGTGCTCGAGCTGGGAGGAACCGTTACCGCTGAGCACGGTACCGGTCTTGCGAGGGCACCATACATGAAGAGGCAGTTGGGTCCGGCATTGGAGGTTATGCGGGCTATCAAGAAAGCCCTGGATCCCAACAACATACTGAATCCCGGCAAGATGGGGCTTGATGATAAAAAACACGACATCTATGACTATTTTGCCTTCAAACCGCTCCTAGAGCACCCTGAGGGACTTGACTCCTTCGGGTACGATACAGACAACGAAATCCTCGCGTGCATTAACTGTGCATTCTGCCGCCTGGGGTGTCCCACCTATGAAGTAACACAGCTGGAATCGAGAAATGCCAGGGGCAGGACCATCCTCGCCTTCAATCTGATGACCGGGCAAATCGAACCTTCCAAAGAACTGGCGGAATCATTTTACACCTGCACCACCTGCAACGCATGCACGCAGTTTTGCCCAGCTCGAATCAAGGTTGATGAAATCATTCAGAAAGGCCGGCAAAAGCTCTTTGCTTCGGGAATAATCCCTGAACCTGTCACGGCCCTGAGGCAGAGTATCCTCACTTCAGATAATGTCTACGCAGCGAAAAAAGAGGATAGAATCGCTATCTTTCCAGCATCCATAAAGAAAAAGGTGGAAGCCGGTGAGCTCAAAAAGCAGGCGCCAACGCTTCTCTTTATGGGCTGTGTTTCGAGTTATCTCGATATGAAGATCGTGCCGAGCTTCTTTAAGATTATGGATGCCGCTGAAGTAGATTACACGCTTTTAGGAACAGAGGAGATCTGCTGTGGTTTTCCACTCCACCTCATGGGAGATCTGGAAAAATTCGAGGAAACTGCGCGAGATCTCATTAAACGCATTCAGGCCACCGGGGCAAAGGAACTGGTGACCCCTTGTGCCGGTTGCTTTAAGACGTTCACGAAATACTACCCCGAAGTGGGCGATCTGGGATTCGAGGTATACCATTCCGTTCAGTACATGCAGAAATTGTTGGCGGATAAGAAGCTCAAGCTGGGTGGCGACAACGCCAAGAAGGTCACCTACCATGATCCCTGCGATCTTGGCAGGACCTTTGAGATCTTTGAGGAGCCCCGCGATATACTGAAGGCCATTCCCAATATCGAGTTCGTTGAGATGGCAAGAAACCGCATGATGGCAAGGTGCTGCGGGGGTGGTGGGAGTGTAATGGCACTCGAGCCAGAGCTCGCAGCGGAGATGGCGGCGGTGAGGGTTAGAGATGCCATGGAAGTAGGTGCTGAGATCATCGTCTCCGGATGCTCCGCGTGTAAGGATAACCTCAGGAAGGGAATAAAATCCATCCCCAAAGAAGAGCGACCGAAAATCAAGGTAATGGATATTACCGAAATACTTGCTGAATCCTTAGTTGAATAAGCCAGTTTCATAATCCATTTACCTCACATCCACTTGTAAGGTGTTGAAAAGCTCATGTGCTCACCCCTTGGAGAAACAGCAAGCTTCGTTGAGTTTTGATAAAGAATGGCAAAATGAGCAGATGGGTGGTAAATTTCTGAAATGCTATACAACCTGCAGGAGACATACTTTGACGAGATAATCAGACCCTCAACTCATACAACCAAATAGAGGAGGAAAAAATGACAACAAGCAAATGGATGCATGCAGGCACTGTTGTCAAGATGAATGCCATCAATTATCCCGATAAATTGGGATGGCAGGACAAATTCAATGAGTACACCTTTAAGGAGTGGAACGAGAGGGCATGCAGGCTTGCCCATGCATTGTATGAACTGGGTGTTGGCTATCAGGAGAGATTTGGCGTCTTGGCGTTCAATCGTGGTGAGTGGATGGACATTTACGCAGGGTGCGCTAAGGGGGGGCAGATCATAGTCCCCATCATGTTTCGACTGGCACCACCGGATATCGAGTACATTGTCAATCACTCGGAATGCAAGGCCTTAATTGTCGAGCAGCCCTTCGTTGAGATGATAAACGGCCTCAAGGACAAGCTTCCCGTTCCAAAGGATGCATACATATACCTGGGAGAGGACCCCGTTCCAGAGGGGTATATCGGCTATGAAGAATGGCTCTCCAAGTCATCTCCGGAAGAGCCGGACATCATGGTAGATGGAGATGATACCTGGACCTTTATGTATACCTCGGGAACGACCGGGAGGCCCAAGGGCGTCGTGAGAACCCACGAGAGCTACCACGCACAGTACGTGATTAATGATATTAATCAGGGCGTGAGACCCACCGATAAGGTAATGCTGGTGATGCCCATGTGTCATGTGAATTCCATATTTTACTCGTTCCCTTACACCCTGGTTAGCGCCCCGGTGTTTGTATACAATATGGTGAGCTTCCAAGCCGAAGACCTGCTCAGGACCATAGAGAAATACAAGATCACCTTTACCTCCCTTGTGCCTACGCACTACATTATGATGTTGGCCCTGCCCGATGAGGTGAAAAACAGCATCGATGTATCTTCCATCCGACAGCTCCTTATATCCTCGGCGCCTGCGAGAAAGGACCTCAAGCTCGCGATCATGGAATACTTCAAGAACGCAGAGCTTTGGGAGGCTTACGGCACTACCGAGGGCGGCCTGATCACGCTTTTAAGACCCGAGTGGCAGTTCGACAAACTAGGCTCCATTGGCAAGGAAATCTTCGGCACGGACAGGATTAAGCTCCTTGATGAGGACCGAAATCCTGTGCCTGACGGTGAGGTGGGAGAAGTCTTTTACAGGACACCAATGATTTTCAAGGAGTATTGGAAAGAGCCGGAAAAGACCAAAGAGGCCTTCGAGGGGGAATGGTCGTCTGCCGGAGACATGGCCAAGAGAGATGAGGATGGCTATTACACCTTGGTAGATAGGAAGGCAAATATGATCATAACGGGTGGAGAGAATGTGTATCCATCTGAGGTAGAAAACATAGTTGGGGCTCACCCTGCCGTTAAGGACGTAGCGGTAATAGGCGTACCTGACGAAAAATGGGGCGAGGCGGTAAAGGCCGTTGTTATCTTGCACGATACCTTTCAATCGAGCGACGAGCTCGCGAAGGAAATTATGGATTCAACTAAGGGCAAAATTGCTGGCTTTAAGCGGCCGAAAACCATTGACTTTATCAAGGAAGAGGAAATGCCGCGGACCGGCACCGGTAAAATTCTGCATAGGCTTCTCAGGGAGCGATACGGCAAGTGGAGTGACGCCTAATTCTGGAACAAAACTCTATCAAAGCTAAGTGGAGGAGATATGACATGTTGACGAAAGCATATATACCGTACCGAGGTTACTACTCAACACCATTTTGTCGCTGGCAAGGCACAATGGCGAATGAAAACTCCATTGCGCTCGGCGCCACAACGGCTCATAGGTGGCTAACAAAGAACAATTTTGACCCCACCGTGATTGACTACATGTACCTGGGCATAACCATAGCCCAGCATCACCTGTTCTACAGCCACACCTGGGCGTCCGCCATGTTAGTCGATGGTCAAAAGGACCTACCGGCCCTCATGATCAATCAGGCATGCACGACCTCAACAACCTGTATCCATCTCGGGGCCATTAACATAGAAGTGGGAACCTACGACACGGCCTTTGCGCTTATGACCGACCGCTGTTCCAATGGCCCGCATACGATCTGGCCAAACCCCTTAGGCCCAGGTGCAGAGGTGGAGTCGGAAAACTGGATGATGGATAACTTCAACCGAGATCCATGGGCAGGACAGAAGATGATCCAGACCGCCGAAAACGTGGCGCGGGAGCTTGGTACAACCAGGGAGGAGTGTGATGCCGTAACCCTGCGGAGGTATGAGCAGTACCAGGAGGCCTTAGCCAACGACCGGGCCTTTCAGAAGAGGTACATGTTCCCCGCTGAGGTAAGGGTTTCAAGAAAGCAGACCACATCGGTGGAAGAGGATGAAGGTGTCACCCCGACAACAGCCGAGGGCTTAGCGAGGCTTAAGCCCGTTGAACCGGGAGGCGTGCACACGTTCGGTGCTCAGACGTTTCCTGCTGACGGAAACTGCGGCCTTATCGTGACTACCCGGGATAAGGCTAGCGAGCTCAGCGCCGATCCAAAGGTTGAGATCCAGGTGGTCTCTTACGGCTTAGCACGGGCCAAAAAAGGCTATATGGCTCTGGCTCCTGTACCTGCGGCAGAGATGGCACTTCAGGATGCGGGAATAACGGTGAAGGATCTTAAGGCTGTTAAGACCCACCAGCCCTTCGCCGTGAATGATATCAACATGGCCGCAAAGATGGGAATGGATGTCAATTGGATGAATAACTATGGGAACTCGTTGATCTACGGCCACCCCCAGGGCCCCACTGCCGGCAGGAACATCATCGAGCTTTTAGAGGAGGTAGTGATGCTCGGTGGCGGATACGCCCTTTGGGCCGGTTGTGCAGCAGGCGATACGGCAGCGGCCATGGTTTTCAAGGTCGGCTCATAGTTGAACCAGATTCTGGCATTCGCGCCTTCAATCTGACGAGCGATTTCAATTCCCTGCTTTGCATTTGATAGTTAACCCCATAACCGTTCCCTTGCTATGACGGCCGCCCCAAGGGCGGCTGTCAGCTGGGGATCGTCTGGCACCAGGATATCAAATCCAGTTACCTCCTCCATCGCTCGCACAAGGCCAATGTCCCGAGCCCCACCGCCAACCAACGCGTAATCCTTTTCAATGCCCACCCTCTCCGCCAGGCTGTTCAGCTGTGCCGCTAGGGCTCTGTGGATACCCGCCAAAAGGTCCTCCTTCGCTACCCCTTCGGCTATCCTGGAGACGGCTTCAGTTTCCGCAAAGACAGCGCACCCCGTGTTGAAATCCACCCTCCTTTGTGATTTCAGGGATAGCTCCCCTATCTCCTCCACCCGTACCTGCAGTACCTTGGCGATAATCTCCAATACACGCGCGCACCCTCCGGCGCATTTTCCGCTCAGAACGAAGTTCACGGGATTTCCTCTCTCATCAATCCGAAAGGCCTTACTGAAGAGATCACCGACATCAACTGCCGTTCTCACTGAGGGGAAAAGATAGGAGATCCCCTTGCTGTGGCACGATATGTCTGCCATCACCTCATCTGCAAAGGCGGCGCTTCTCGCGCCGTATCCGGTAGCAATACTGTAGGTGATAGACCCTGAAGCCTGATCAGCCTGACGCAACAATTCTCCTTTAACGTTCTCAGCGGTAACCTTGTAGTTCGCCCCGGAGGGAATCACGCATGAGCCCACAATTTCAGTATCCTCCAGCATGATTATCCCTTTTGAATAGGCGGAGCCAATATCAATTCCGATGAAGCGCTCTGACATCTCTCTTGACCACTGCCTCTAACAAAATGCTGCCTTCATGTCTCATCACATTCTTCTAATCGAGTCTTTTCCTGAATCTCTTGACCGCGCTTATAAACACAACCAGCCCCAGCACCATCATCGCAAGGAATTGAGGCCAAAGAATCCCCATTCCCACACCCTTCAAGAATACACCTCGTATGATAACCAGGAAATACCGCAACGGATTCAGATAGGTAAGCCATTGAATGACCGTTGGCATACTGGCTATGGGGAACACGAAGCCGCTGAACATGAAAAAGGGGACAATGAAAAAAAAGGTGGTCATCATAGCCTGCTGTTGTGTCGCCGATATGGTTGATATGAACAGGCCTATCCCCAACGTAGACACAAGAAACAGGCACGCCGCAACAGCAAGAAGCAAGAAGTTGCCCTTAAGTGGCAGGGAAAACCATATGATAGCAAAGGTGGTTACAATAATAATGAGTATCTGGGTAATGATGATATAGGGCAGGATCTTTCCCACAATAAGCTCAATAGGTCTCAGCGGTGTCACAATAAGCTGTTCAATCGTGCCGGCTTCCTTTTCCCGGATGATGGCCATAGAGGTAAGGAGCAAAGAGAGAATCATGAGCAACATGGCCACAATGCCCGGGACAAAAAAATTTCTGCTCTCCAGGTTCGGATTGTACCATGTCCGTATTCGAGCATCTATCTTGCCGTAATCCAATGTTTGCTTGTATCGCTCCTCAATCATCCTTTGATTAAACCGGTCAAGGACAAGGGAGGTGTACGCAATCCTCATCGAGGCCATATTGCTCATGCTGCCATCGGCAATGATCTGGACAGGTGCTGAATCCCCACTCCGTATCCGTTCACTAAACTCGGGGCCGATCTTCAGAGCGAGATCCACCTTTCTTCTTAGCAGTATCTCCTCCAATTCCTTCGGATGATCCGTGTAATGGGTTATCCGAAAGGTCCTGTTCGCATCTAAATCATCCAACAACAACCGGCTCTCCCGTGTATGAGCCTGGTCGAAAACACCGACCCGCACATCCCTCACATCGGTGGTGACCACGTAGCCGAACACCAGCAGCTGCACAAAGGGGGCAATAATCAACAGCGGCCTATTCTTTTTATCCCTGAAAAGCTGGATGAACTCCTTTCGAACCAGTTCCCGTATCCTGAGCCAGCTCATTTCACATCCCCTCTTTCCGCAACAGGGCAAAACCAGCATACGACAGGACGATCAGCATACCAACGAGTATAAGGTAGCTCTGCCCCAGGTGCGAGAGACCAAGGCCTCGGAGATAGAGACCGTTGAGTATATCTATAAAATAGGTAGCGGGAATAATATAAGTAAGCATTTGGAATATCTTCGGCATATTTCCTATGGGAAAAACGAAATTGGAAAGTAACAAGGACGGCAGAAAGGTGATCAGTATGGCCATCTGGTTCGCTACAAGCTGAGATTTGGTGGCAATGGATATGAGAAACCCTAAGCTCAAGGCCACCGATATGTAAATGGTGGAGGCCAGCACCAATAAGCAGAAGCTCGACTTCATCACCACGCCGAAGAGCACCTGCCCCATGAAAACCGCTACCAATACGTCAGTGAGCGCAATCAGAAAATAGGGAATGGCCTTGCCCAAAAGCAGTTCGCCTCCTCCGACCGGAAGCGAGCGTATCGTCTCCATGGTACCGTTTTCATATTCACGGGCTATCACCAGCGAGGTCAGCATTGCCCCTACGATCATGATAATGATTGCGATAATGCCCGGCACGATAAAATTTTGGCTCTCCAGGTCCTCGTTAAACCATACCCGTATCCGTCCATCCACCGGGGCCTTTATCTCATCCATCCCTTTGCGATTGAGAAAACTCAAGAGTTGATCGCGATTGTAGGCCTCCACAAAGGCCGTTATGTACCCCCTTGATATACCCGCAAAATTAGGGTCGCTTCCATCAAGCAGCACCTGCAGCGATGCCTCGCGGTCAGCCTTGAGATCCTCAGTCCACCCAGGGGGAATCACGATGGCCATTGTGGTGAGGCCCTGATCGAGGTACCTTACAGCGACAAGGGAATCATTGAGTTGGCGAACAATCTGGAAATAAGCAGAAGCATTAAGTTTTTGCGCTAACTCCCTGCTTTCCTTTGTTTTATCATGATCTACAATCACGACCTTCACGCTATCCACATCCAAGCTCAGGGCATACCCGAACATGAGAATCATCAGCAGAGGGATCACAAAGGCCAGGTACATGCTCCTGAAATCCCTCACCAGGTGATAGAATTCCTTGCGGGCAATGGCCTTAATAGTGACTGGATTCACTCCTGTCTCCGAGCCATCAAACGTATGAACACATCACCGAGGTCAGCCCCTGGCCTGCCGGGAAATACCTCGCTAATAATCTCCGAGGGACTCCCCATTGCCGCAATCTTCCCCTCATTGAGCATCACAAGCCGTTGGCAGTTTCTGGCCTCATCCATATAATGTGTGGTCACGAACACCGTCACTCCTTCCTGGGCTAGCTTATCGATGAATTCCCAGAAGCTTCGTCGGGTGATGGGGTCTACTCCTGAGGTTGGCTCATCAAGAAAAAGGATTTCAGGCCGGTGAAGCAGGGCACAGCCGAGTGCCAATCGCTGCCGCCAGCCAGGCGGCAATTCCCTGGTGATACGATGCCGAACATCTTGTAAGCGGGCCATATCCAGCACCCACTCGATCCTCTCCCTCCAAACCTCTTGCGGTACTTCATATACCCCGAGATAAAACCTGATGTTCTCAAGGGGAGTCATATCCTCGTACAGGGAGAACCTCTGCGACATATATCCTATGGAGCGCTTGATCGCCTCGGCCTCGGAGAAGATATCATACCCTGCAACCCGGCCATAGCCTGAGGTGGGGCTGATAATGCCGCAAAGCATGCGAATGGTGGTCGACTTTCCTGCGCCGTTTGGCCCCAAGAGACCGAAAACCTCGCCCCTGTCTACGGAAAACGAGATCTTGTCGACGGCCGCAAATCTGCCGAACCTTTTTTCAAGTTTTTCCACATATACGGCATCAGAGCCCGAATTGCTCATGGACGAGCTCCTCATCTACTTCTTGAATACGCTGAATCATCGCCTCCTCCAGGCTGGGGTAGTGGGATTGGATTTTTTCAGCAGTTGCTATCTCGAGGACACGGGATTTGTGCATGAGGACAAGGCGATCGCATTTTTCCCCCTCGTCGAGATAGGCGGTGGAAATCAGGATGGTCATACCATCCCGCTTCATGTGGCCGAGAATGTCCCAAAACTCCCGCCGGGACACGGGATCCACACCATTGGTGGGCTCATCCAGAATAAGGACTTGTGGCTCATGCGCCAACACACACGCAAGGCCTAGCTTCTGTTTCATGCCGCCGGAGAGCGCCCCCGCGAACCTGTCAATGAAGGGATGAAGATTTGAAAACCCGAGATACCGCTCTCTCCTTTTCTTCCTCTCCGCCCCAAAAACCCCGAACACATCCATGAAGAAATCGATGTTCTCCCCCACGGTAAGATCAAGGTAGAGTCCGAAACGCTGTGGCATATAGCCGATAAGGGGCTTAACCTTGGTTGTGTGAGACACCACATCCAGTCCGCATATATGGATGTTTCCAGAACTAGGCTTGACCATGGTTGCGATCATGCGGAGCAACGTCGACTTCCCTGCACCGTCGGAGCCCACGAGGCCCACCATGCTCCCCCTAGGCACGCGAAAGCTTACCTGGTTGACTGCCTCGATCGAGCCGAACTTCTTTGAGACATTCTCTAGGTGAACAGCGGGGACTGCTTCTGGCAGGTGATTTGAATTACCAGGCTGATTATTCCCGGAGCCAGGCATCGGCGGGCATTCCTGATTTTAATTCATGGTCCGGGTTGGGAATGATAATCTTAACCAAATATACGAGCTTGACGCGCTCTTTGTGGGTCTGGATCATCTTCGGGGTAAATTCCGCTTCCGGTGAGATAAACGAAACCTTCCCGGTATAGGGCTTGTCGGGAAAGGTGTCGGTCCTTACTTCAGCCCTCTGACCCGGCTTTACCTTCCCGATTTCCGCCTCATCAACGAATATCTTGAGCTCCACCCTCGAGAGGTCTGAGAGCGAGATGACCTCTTGCCCCGGGGATACTACTTCACCGAGCTCCATATTGCGGCTCGTTATCACCCCATCAAAGGGTGCCCTCAATTGGGTATGTTGCAGTTGAATCTCGGCAAGTTTGAGCGCCGATCGCGCTCCCTTCACCCCCGCTGCAGCTGTCTCAACCTCCTTTTTCGCCGCCTCTATCTTCTTCATGTTGGCCTTTGCCTGCTCTACGGCTGCCCTTCCTTCTGCAACTCTTGCCTTGGCCGTATCTATGGTCTCCTTTCTGACCCCCTCTTCCAAGAGCTTCAGGGTTTCCTCAGCCCTCTNAAACTCCTTCAGTGCGGTCTCATAGCGGAGCTTTACCTCGTCCCACTGCTTCTCCGAGACCAGGTTCTTTTCAAAAAGCTTCTCAAACCTCCGCTTATCCTTGCCGGCCTCCTCCATGACATCCTTCGCCGTTAAATATGCTAATCGAGCCCGTTCAATCTCCTGACGGCGAGAACCTGCCTCAAGCTCCCGTAACTGGGAGACCAGCACCTTGACGCCCGCCTCCGCACGGGCAACCTCTTGGGGAAGCGTCTCTTCATAGAGCGCTAAGACCGTCTCCGCCCTTTGCAGATTCGTCTCCGCGCTCTCAAGGTTAGCCTTTGCCTGCTCATACTTGGCCTGGTATTCGGATTGCTCGAGTACTGCCAGTACCTGATTCTCCTTAACGAACTGGCCTTCATCAACGGGTATATGGGCCACCCTGCCGCTCACCTGAAAGGAGAGATCGGCACTCTGTGCCTCAATAGTGCCGGAATAGTACACTTCTCTCACCTGAGCGTTCCGCTGCCCGAAATACACAAAGGTGCCCACTCCGAACAGCAGAACAAGAAACACAATGACAATCAATCGCTTCTTCACGCTCATTACTCCGGAACAGCCGTTTATACCATTTCATAGCTCCGCTTCGCAATTCCAAAAACCCCCGCACACCTTAACCCATCGAATTCCAAAACAGATTCACGTTCAAATCTCCGGACAAGACCGGTGGGATTTGCTTAGCCTAAAGGGGGGACTAAAAGCCCGGCAGAAGCCGGAAGAGCCGAGTATGAAAACTGGTAAGTGTTTAGCTCTTTAGAAAAGCAGCGCCGCAGTCCATTTCATGAACCCGCATTCGTATGCTTCGCAGAACCGAAGGAGCATGGGGATGTCTTTTTTTGCCATGCCCTTCCAATCGCTTAGAGCAGTGGGCGTTTCAAAACGGCGCACAGAGGCTTCTACCCTAGTGCCAAGGCTTATCGGGCAGTGCGCCAGTTTGAAGCGGCCCTGTACGGGGGCTTGTTCTAAGAGCATTGAGCAAAAAAAGACATCCCCATGCTCGCTCTCGCATTGCTTTCAAGGAGCTAAACTATTACGAAAAGTGGAATTTTACTGTCCTATGTGCTTTGATCGAGGCGGACTTCCCTAATGAGCTTTGAGGGATTTAACAAGCTGGTCCAGGATGAAATCCCGGTTTTGTGCCGTAATCTCAATCAACTGCACGTCCTCCCGATCTTTGATCCTTTCAATAAAGGAGTCTCCTTTAAGCGCAATAGATCCGATCATGCGATTCGGCGAATCGAGGGTCTTTATCAGGTTTTCCCTGAACAGGCGAGAGAAGCACTCCATCTTACCAATTTCATCAACTACTATCATCTCATCTTCCTTTGAAGGGATTATCGAGCGAACTGCGATAGATTCTATATCGGTGATGTTAACCCCATACTTCCCCACCCTCCATTGACTTTTGATACGTTTGTGGGCCAAGACCCCTTCCCTTCCATCAAGAGTACGTATGGAAAACCCCACCCTTCTCCCCTTCTGTCTTATCTCCCGGGTAAAAAAGCCTGTCGCTGGTCTTTGAACCCGGTCCACAATCTTCTCTATCACGGTTGATTTTCCGGATCTAGGCGGGCCGGTAATAAGAATATTTCTTTTAGCCATCAACAATTATTACCCTAGCTTTTTGAAAATATAGGTCGTACCGCCAAAGGGCAAAAGCTGTTTATTTTTCGCGGGCAGTTGTTCATGAGATCCTATCATCAGAAATCCACCTTCAGCTAAGCAACCCACCACCCTCTCAAAAGCGGGTCGTTTGATCTCATCTCGATAGTAGGTCAGAATGCTATTTCTCAAAAAAATGATCTGAAACCCAGACTCCTCGAACTCCAGCAGCAGATTGCGAGCCATCCAGGTAATTCCACGCTTTAGCGAGGGCACTATCCTGTAAAAGCTCCCCTCGCCATGTGATGTAAAATATCGTTTCCTCTGCTCAAGAGGTATTTCCTTTAGACTGCTCAAGGGGTATATTCCCTCCTCGGCCCTTCTGAGATAATCGGGATTCAAATCCGTCGCCCATACCTCAAGGATGGGCATAAAATCAAACTTACCTTTCAGGGACTCCCACAATATCATGAGGCTGTACACCTCTTCACCACAGGCACATCCGGCCGACCAAAATTTTACCTTCTCCCCCCCTTCCTTTAAAAGATGGGGTACGATATCATCCCCGATTATCCTCCAAAGAACGCGATCACGAAAAAACCGGCTAACGGAAACGGTCATTATTCGCTCACAATCCTCTCTCAGATGCTCGTCGGTCTGCAGAGCATGGAGGTAGTCCCCTCTGCTCCTCGATCCTATTTGCTGCATGTGTTTCGCAACCCTCTTCTTGACCCCCTTACGTACCTTCCGGTAACCACGCCAGCAGTAGCCAAAATGATCAAGGAGTTGACGAAACTGTTCGTCATCCATAGAGTAAAACCCTATGCGAATTAAATTGATTCAATTAATACAATGAAACATGAACCATTTTTTTAGCTAATGGGTATATCTAGCAGGAAATTCGAGCTTTTTCAGCTGTTAAAAAATGGCAGTATTCAGTGTCAAGTTTGTCGAAGAAGGTGCAAGATAGCTCCTGGAAAGAAGGGTTTCTGCCAAACCCGGCAGAACCTAAATGGAGAACTCCACTCTCTGATCTATGGAATGGTATCCTCAATGCGGGTCTCTCCAATCGAGATCAAACCCCTCTTCCACTATTATCCTGGAAGCAGATGGCTATCACTGGGCTCTTTTGGCTGCAATTTCCTGTGCCCTGGGTGTCAGAACTGGGAAATTTCACACGCGAACGTTGCAAGGGAAATCCCCTTTACCGAATATATCCCCTCTGAAAAGTTAGTTCAACTCGCGTTAAAAGAAAACTGTAAAGGCATCTCTTGGACATATAACGAGCCTACCCTATGGCTGGAATATACCGTGGATACTGCAAGAATAGCCAAGGAGCACGGTCTTCTCATGAACTACGTAACCAATGGCTATATAACTGAAAGGGCTATGAGCCTTGTCGGCCCTTATCTAGATGCCTACAGGGTAGATCTAAAGGCGTTTTCCTCCCATTCCTATAAGAAAATTGCCAATATCTCCGATTTCGAGGGAATACTAGATAACATTAAAACAGCCAAATACAAATGGGGTATGCATGTCGAACTCATCACCAACCTTACACCTGGCTATAATGATAAGGAAGAGGAGCTCCATGAGATGGCACACTGGATAGTGGATCAGATGGGTCCTGACACTCCCTGGCACGTTACCAGATTCGTGCCTCACCTCAAGTTGTCTCATCTTGACCATACGCCTATAACAAAGCTGGAACAAGCACGACAAATAGGCATAGATGAGGGATTGAGATATGTTTACCTCGGAAACGTTCCCGGTCATCCGGCGGAGAACACCTACTGCCCGGGGTGCGGCAAACTGCTCATTCAACGTCGAAACTACCAGATCCTGAAATACCACCTTAAGGGAAATACCTGCGCCTTTTGCGGCCAAGTCATCGCTGGATACTTCGACTAATCACACCTTTCTTTACCCTCTCACAGAGCTGGCTGAGGTTTACAGTTTTTGAGAATTTTATTATTTTTTTGCTTGACTTTCAGTAAAGCTTACAGTATTTATTCTATAAAACTGTAAGTTTTACTGTATAAAGGGAGGGGAACATGAAACTCACGGAAAAGCAGAAGGCATTTCTGGAGTATATCTCCCGGTATATGGGGGACTGGGGCCGATCCCCCAGTTTCGAGGAAATATGCTCCCATTTCGGCTTCACCTCGTACAACACGGTCAGCACCTATCTCAAGGCCTTAGAACGGAAAGGCTATATCCGCCTTCCCCGCAAAAAGAACCAGAAGCGAGCCATTGAGGTGATCAGCCCCGTGGAAACCAGGCGGTTAGAATTCCCCCTCTTGGGAAGGGTGGCGGCGGGAACACCCATCGAGGCGGTGGAAGACGTTGATGTGATTGGAGTCCCCCCATCCATGATAGGACAGGGAGACCACTTTGTCCTCCAGGTCAAGGGGGATTCCATGAAAGAGGATGGGATCCTGGACGGGGATCTCATCGTGGTCAGGAAACAGCTGACGGCTGAAAACGGCGAGACCGTAGTAGCCCTGATCAACAACGAAGCAACCGTTAAGAGATATTACAAGCGGGAGGACTATGTCGAACTCCGCCCCGCCCATGCCGGTATGGAGCCCATCATCATCAAGGGGGGAGATTTTCGAATTGAGGGACGGGTCGTGGGAGTAATGAGACATTATAAGTGAGCTAAAGTGCCTAAAATGATCTAAAGTTAAGAATAAAAAAATCTTTGATGATTTATTTTATACCATAAACTGTATGCACTTTAATTCACTTTAGGCACTTACATGAAGAAGTTCGGATAGTACTGTTTGCTTCGATTGTGGAATTTGAGCCATGTACCGCAATATTGTTCACCTTCACATCCCTGCCTTTCCCATTGCTGTAGCACGTGTGTCCCAGCCGGAGCTCAGGGACCGCCCCGTGGCAGTGGCCCCACCTCACTCAGAACGAGCGCTTCTCCTCTCTGTCTCATCCGAGGCCCAAAGGGAAGGCATTTTTAAGGGCATGCCCCTCGGCAAGGCCATGAAGTTCTGCCCTGATCTGACTGTCCTCCCCCCCAATCGGGAGCTTACGGGAAAGGCCTGCCAAATCCTGGCCGAGATGGCGGCGCATTATACACCCCTCTGGGAGCCCTCCCGGCCAGGTCATATCTACCTGGATGTGACGGGGACAGATCGTCTTTGGGGAAGGGCAAAAGAGATGGCCAGCCGTCTCAGACGGGAGCTCAAGGAGCATTTGTATCTCTCAGGGACGGTGGGGGTGGCAGGAAATAAGATGGTCTCCAGCATCGCCTCCAGGATTGTATCATCCGAAGGAATACTGGATGTGAATCACGGTCAGGAATTCTCGTTCATAGCCCCCCTGAAGGTAAGTATCCTGCCTGGCATAGGCCACGTTCGCAGGAAAATCCTCCTAGAGGAGCTCAATATCTCCCTGGTCCGGGAGGTAGCTGCCCTCGATATGGGTACTCTAAAGCTCATCTTTGGTCGGCAGGCCTATGTGGTCCATCAACGAGCCCTCGGCATAGACCCCACCCCGGTTCATCCTCCTCGCACCGAACCCATGGTAGCCGAGGAAATCACCCTTTCCCAGGACGAAAATGATGATGAAAAGCTGCTGGGAATTCTTCGCGGGTTGGTGGAGAGGTGCTCCCATCAGCTTCTGAGCAGGGCATTGCTTCCCCGCAAGGCAGGACTACTCTTCCGATATACGGATCAGGAGGAGATTATACGGCAGATCAATCTTTCCGGTGCGAGTTTCTGGGATTTCGATCTCTATGCTCCCTTGGAGAGGATCTTCTTAAGGGCCTGCCGACGTCGGGTAAGGGTCAGGTTCATGAGGGTGTGGTTTCAGGATTTCTCACCTCCCACCTCCCAGCTCTCTCTCTTCCCCGTACGGTCTCCTGTCACGGAGAAAAATGCCCTCGCGACCCAGGCCCTCTATCGCATCAGGGAGAGGTATGGAGAGGAGGTGATCAAGTACGGCAGGGCAGCCTGATACCATTTTTTATCTCTCACAGAGCGCACGGGGGCACAGAGTATCAAGAAAAATTGCTTAACATGCCTGCTTTGCAGGGTTCAATCCCTATGATGAGATTGAACATGGGGAGAGGTTTCAAGGCAAAAAAGAACACGTTCGTTTTGCCTTAAGACCCTCTCCTCTATCATGCTAAGCAATCATACCCTTCAATAGCTTCCCCGTGTACTCTGAGGGCTCAAGCGACCCTGAGCTAAGTCGAAGGGGAGCGGGCGAGATACTATCATGAACTTTGTTCATCTCAATGTCCATTCCCACTATTCCCAAGGTTGGGGTATCGGCACCATCGAGGAGCTCTGCTACTCCGCCAAAAAGCAGGGTATGGATAAACTGGCCCTGACCGATACCAATGCGTTATATGGACTGATCTCCTTTATCCAGACAGCCAAGGAAGTAGGCATTCAGCCCATTGTGGGGAGCGAGCTTACGGCTGAACACCACCGCGCCCTCTTGTTGGTCCGAAACCGCGAGGGGTATGCCAACCTCTGCCGGATTGTCTCAGATCGTCAATGCCATCAGGACTTCGACTTGATCAAATCCCTGAAGGAGCGCCGTGGGGGGCTCATCATCCTCTCCGACGATTTCACGCTGCTCAAGGCTCTTAAAAGAGACTCAAACGATGACCTCTTTGTGGAAATGTCCCCGGGCTACAATATGGCGGGATGCTATGCCTTTTCCCGTAAGAGCGGCATCCCCCCTCTCGCCACCAACCGTGTCTACTTGATTAGGCCGGATCAGTTTCCCCTTCACCGGATTCTTAGGGCTGTAGACCTGAACAGCAAGCTCTCCCGTTTACGGTGCGAGGATACCTGCCGGGAGCACAATTTTTTGAACACCCCCCGGTCCATGATCGACCAGTTTCCCCATGCCCCCGGGGCAATTCGGAATGCACTGGAGGTAGCCGAACGATGTCTTATGGGCTGGGATTTTGACCGCGTCATCTTCCCTCATTTCGAACAAATGACGGACAGGGAGGCATACGAGACCCTCTACCGGGCTACCGTAGAGGGCTGCAAGCGACGGTATGGAGAGCTCACCCCGGCGGTCAGAGCGCGGGTGAACTACGAGATGAAAATCATTAGCGAGAAGAACTTCGCCCATTATTTTCTGGTGGTGGCCGATATTACCAAAAGGGCTCCTCGATCATGCGGCCGGGGAAGCGCCGCCGCATCCATCGTCTCCTATGCCCTGGGGATCACCCATGTGGATCCCATAAAACACCGCTTATTCTTTGAGCGCTTCTTAAACCCGGGGCGGATGGATCCACCGGACATCGATGTGGACTTCGCATGGGATGAACGGGATCAAATCATTGACTATGTCTTCTCCAAGTACGGGACCCGAAGGACTGCCATGGTCGCCAACCACAACACCTATGGAGCTCGATCTGCTATCAGGGAGGTGGCAAAGGTCTTCGGCCTCACCGAAGCAGAGATCAGCCTCCTAACCAGCAAAATCGGTTTTAGCTGGCACCTGAAGGCGATCTGGAGGGAACTGGCCAATCATCCCAAGATGAGAGGGATCGAGTTCAAGAAACCCTGGGATGAGATTTTACATGCCGCGGTTCAGCTCGAGGATCACCTCAACCACCTCTCCGTCCACTGCGGAGGCCTGGTGATCGTGCCTGATGAGGTTCGCCGCTACTGCCCNGTGGAAATCTCCGCAAGCGGGGTGCAGGTGCTCCAGTGGGAAAAGGATTCCGTGGAGGNCTCAGGGCTCGTCAAGATAGACCTCTTAGGCAACCGGAGCCTCGCCGTTATTCGGGATGCCCTTGATCTGGTGGAGCGCAATTATAGCCATCGGATCGACTACGCAAGCTGGGACCCCGTCAATGACCCTAAAACGGTGGAAATATTCTACCAAGGCGATACCTTTGGTGTCTTCTACTTTGAGAGCCCTGCCACACGGCAGGTGCTGAAAAAGGTCAGCTCCGGCTTTACCTTTGAGGAGTACTCCCGGCTGGACCATTTCCATCTCAATGTGGTGGTCACCTCCATCATCAGGCCAGCCTCAAACCAGAACATCAGGACATGGGTATCAAGGCTCCATGGTCAGCCTTGGGCAGCACCCCACCCCCTTCTCAAGCCCGTGCTGGAGGAAACCCTAGGGGTTATGGTCTTTCAGGAGCAGTTGAGCCAGGCGGCCATGTATCTGGCTGGATTTGATCCCGCCGAGGCTGACACCCTGAGAAAGGTGGTCAGCAAAAAGCATAGGGAAAAGAGACTTCGTGACTTTTATGCCAGATTTGTTCGGGGGGCAACCGCGCGTGGTGTCAGCCTGAAGGTAATAGAGGATGTCTGGCAAATGATGATGGGCTTTGACGGTTACAGCTTCTGCAAACCCCACTCGGCCAGCTACACCCTGGTGGCCTACAAGTCGGCCTATCTCAGGGCCCATTATCCGGCCGAGTTCATGGCATCCGTCATCTCCAATGGCGGGGGCTATTACTCAACATTCGGATATCTGTCCGAGGCAAAACGGATGGGGCTCAAAATCCTGCCTCCCGATATCAACGAGAGCGAAATCAAATATACCGGCAGGAATGAAGAGATCCGAGTAGGCCTTATGCAACTAAAAGCCCTATCCCGGGATGGCCGTGAACTCATCCTGCATGAGCGCTTCAAAAACGGCCCCTTCGCTGGCTTTGGGGATTTTCTGCTCCGAGCCAGCCCCCATATCCACCTCCAGGACGTGAGGGTTCTCATCAAGGCAGGCTGCTTTGACGGCATCGCCCATGGATTAAACAGGCCATCTCTGATGTGGCGGGCCCTTCAATTCTATGACGGGGTGCACCAGGAAAAGCACCCCCCTACCCTCTTTGCCGCAATTCCTGTTCCCCCTCCCTTAAAACAACCTCCCTATCCAAGAAGTCTCACATTAAAACATGAACTGGATACCCTGGGCTTTCTCATTTCCCTTCACCCCCTCGACCGATACGAGGGGCTCTTAAAGAGGCTTAATTATGTCAGGGCCCGGAACCTCCACGCCCATGTAGGAAAACGGGTGACAACCATCGGCTGGCTGGTGACCGGGAAGACGGTGCATACCAAGGATGGGGAGCCCATGAAATTCGTCTCCTTTGAGGATACCACCGGCCTCTATGAAGCCGTGTTCTTCCCGAACGCATATAATGAGTTCTGTCATATGCTAAACGAGATGCGCCCCTATATCCTCAAGGGGAAGGTTGAGGAGGATTTCGGTTCCATAACCCTGACGGTGCACTGGATGGAATTTTTGGACAGATATAAAAGACAAACCATTCCGTCCACGCGAATTAAACGAAAACTCAATGGACGGGCAATATTATCAACCGGGTAGCTATCGAGCCGATTTCACAGACCGCAAATCCGAACCCCATTTCTCCTCCCCACCAACCAAGAAGAAATGCGCTCACATCTTGCTAAACTCAACTAGAACACCCTGGGGGCATGTATGGGCATTGACAGCCAGAGAGGCCTCGGATATAACTCATTCCACGCCGAGCAGAGATGAGGCCTCAAGGGGAATATGAGGCTGTGTTTGCCCTTGTCTCTCTGTGTTAGGGAACTGGAAGACGAATTGAAGCGTTGCTATGCCTTACAATAAAACACCCCAGTCAGGCAATCCCCACCGGTGGGTGGTTTTTGGTGTGATGTGCTCGGTCTACTTTTTTGTTTACTTCCACCGGGTCTCTACATCGGTGATCGCACCGGATCTCTTGGCTGCCTTCCAGACCCATGCCACCGCCTTGGGACTTATGTCCTCCATGTATTTCTATCTATATGCCATAGAGCAACCCCTGGTAGGTCATTTATCTGATGCATTGGGGCCGAGAAGGGTGGTAGGACTTTGGTCTTTGGTGGCGGTCCTTGGTTGCGTCTTGTTCGGGTTATCACCCACTATTGCCTGGGCCGCTGTGGGACGTGGATTTATCGGTTTTGGGGTTGGCGGGGTTTACGTTCCTGCGATGAAGGCTCTCGCCCAGTGGTTCCGAGAAAAGGAGTTCGCCACCATGACTGGATTGCTGCTAGCTTCCGGAAACTTGGGCGCAATTTTGGCTACCACACCACTGGCCTGGATGGCCAGCGTGTGGGGTTGGAGGTCGACTTTTCTCATTATCGGCGGTGCTACGTTAGGGCTTGCCCTTACCACCCTCTTGGTTGTTCAGGATCGTGACGAACCGACGGAATCAGTGGGGGGGACACGTCCATCGACGGATGAGCAATCTAACGAAGCCCGGGGATCGACTATCCGAGTTCTTTCTTCGTTGCGGTTCTGGCTCCTGGCCGCACTTTTCGCCGGAGCCGTTGGAATATATTTCACCTTTCAAGGCCTCTGGGCCACTCCATTCATTATGTCCGTACTGAGCCTGGACACGTTACGTGCCAGCGAGTTCAATATGTTGATTCCAATAGGATTTGTCGTTGGCGCTCCCTTTTGTGGGTGGCTCGCAGATCGGATTTTCCGGAGCAGGGTCAATATGCTTATGTGTCTTCTCGTTCTTATGGCAGGCATTTGGGGGATTCTCACATTAGCGGGTCACAGTCTGCGAACAGGGGGCATGGTCGCGCTTTTGCTTATCATGGGAGGCACCGCAGGAGGGTTTGCCACTAACATGTGGGCATTGGTCCGAGAGATTACTCCCGGCACCGTACTGGGGCTTACCTGCGGACTCCTGAATCCCTTTCCCCTCCTAGGTCCCGCCATCTTACAGGGTTGGACAGGGGCAATTCTTGACCGCGTAGGGAAAATAGATGGTATGTATCCAGCTATAGCTTACAAGGATGTGTTCATGGTTTTCCTTTTGATTGTCGCCGGTTGCCTTATCCTATGCGCATTTCTAAAAAGGCAGCTGTCCAAGGAAGTAGCATGACTTTGTGCTGTAGAAGGATAAGAGCAATACCATGTGCTATCCTTGAATTTGGTTTTAAGATGTGCATTCAGAAACGGACCAACATTGCTGTTTTATCAGGTACATTGGCAGTGTCCTTTACGATTTGCTCATAGGATAGCCGTAAAGATTTGCAAAGGAAGGAGGGTTTCTCGATGACGCTCAAGGACAAATATGCGATAGTCGGCGTTGGTTATACACCTCAAGGGCGAGTTCCGGATAGAACGGCAATGAGTTTCCACGTCCAGGCCTGTGCCAACGCCATGAAGGACGCCGGCCTCAGTAAAGAAGACATCGATGGACTGATCTGCTACCGTCACTTTCCCCCACCGCCCAATGAGGTGGCTGTCACCCCCTATCTCTTGGCACAGCATTTAGGGCTGCATCCCACATACCTTAGTCAGGACGCCAACTGATCCCGAAGTCACCTTTACCACGCAGTTGGCGTGCTCGAGGCTGGGCTGTGCAATTATGTTGTTATCTCCTACGGTGACAATCCCCTTTCAGCTGGTGGGATGCCAAGCGTTTTTATGGAGCGTGCAGGCAATGAAGCGATATTCGGCCACTCCGGAGCTACCGCTGGCTATGCGCTGGCTGCGCGTAGGGCTATGCATACCTTCCGCACCGGACCTGAAACCTGGAAACATATCGCAGTTGGACAGCGCAAGTGGGCCAATCTAAATCCCAAGGCCATGATGTACGGCCGCACCATGAGCTTTGAGGACTATTACAACTCCCGTTCGCTAGTTGAGCCCTTTCGCCTTTTTGACAACTGCCTGATCACCGACGGCGGTCGAGCATATGTCGTGACCAGTGTCGAGAGGGCCCGCGACTTAGCACGTCCCCCCGCAGTTATCATGGGAATGGGCCAACATAATCCATCTTATGATGTCCAGCAGGCCACCCACCTAGCAGGATCAACGGGAGCAAAGATTGCAGGTGAAACCGCATTCAAGATGGCCGGTGTTAGTGTTCATGACCTAGATGCCTGCGAAATCTATGACTGCTTTACCTACACGGTGGAGATAACCCTGCAGGATTACGGCTTCTTCGGGCCTGGCGAGGGCCAGGATTGGTTTAAGGATGGGAGGATTGAACCTGGTGGGAGCATGCCCGTCAACACTTCGGGGGGGCAGCTCTCCGAGGCTTATTTCATGGGCCTTACACCCCTGACTGAGGCCGTTATGCAACTGATGGGTCGGTGTGGGAAAAGGCAATTGGGGCCTCAGACAAACACCAAGGTGCCTGAGATAATCCTGTGCAACGATAACGGTGGTATACTCCAAACCCATTGCTGCAACATTCTGAGGAGGTTGTAACAAAATGGAAAATCTGAAGCCTTTACCCAAGGTGAACGCTGACACACGGCAGTTTTGGGACGGCTGCAAGAGCCATGAGCTTCGATTTCAGAAGTGCACGGATTGCGGTCATATCCGCTGGCCAGCCTCTATAATATGCCCTCTTTGCCATTCCGATAATACCAAGTGGATCGTTGCGAGCGGCAAAGGGAAGGTCTTCACCTTTGTCGTGTACCATGAGGCCTACCATCCGGCCTTTGAAGGTGATCTCCCTTACGTAGTTGCAATCGTTGAGCTTCAGGAAGGGCAGCATTTCCTTACCAATATCGTTGGCTGTGATCCAGGTGAGGTGAGATGTGAAATGCCCGTAGAGGTTATCTGGGAGGACGTCACTGCGGAGTTCAGTTTGCCGAAGTTCAAGCCAGCGCAATAGATCGGCTGTCTGCACAGTTCAAATTTCGGGCCCTCGATTTCTCACCCATCCCCGAATGCCGAGGGGCACCCAGGTCAATCGCTTACATCCGCCGCGCTGTAGCGGGATGAGAGATAGGCAGGGGCGAATCACTAGGCTCAAATCAGTGCACTAACGTACCTCCGGCCGAATGCCTATTAGCAAGCACCGTATTAGGAAGGTTATTCCGGGCGGAAGGGTGCGCCCAAGGGGTAGCCTTATCCGGCTTTTCAAGGGACCCCTGCGGTCAATTTGTGTTGACAAGTATGCGTTTGCTGATTAAAAGAAACTTGTAAATGGTAGCAGGAAGCTACGCAGAAGCTGTATAGGCTTGAGGCGGCCAGAAAGGCTTTGCTGGTGAGTTTTTTCCCTTGTCCTTTTTGGCCTTTTTTGCTCATTTTTCCCTTAGCCCTTACCCGCGTTTGGAGGAGGCAAAACCATGTGTGAAGCCAATGCATATCTTGTTAACGGCGGAGAAGAGAGGCTCATAATGGAGAGCGTCGATATCCTGAGACCTGAAGCAAATGGCATATATCTCCAGGACATCTTTGGTGGGCAGCGGTCGATCAAAGCAAGGATCAAGGAGTTGAACCTTGTCGACCACAAGATATTGCTCGAGGAACAATAGGCCCTCAAAGCAATTCAAAGCGGAGGTCTAACATGAATGAGCACCACCACCACGATGATACAGACATTACCGGTGATGTGGTCTTATCAGAAAAAGAAAAGCTCCACAAACTGTTGGGTTTTTGGATTAAGCACAATGAGGATCATGCCGAGACCTACCGCGAGTGGTCAGAAAAGGCAGAGAACGCGCATTTAGGAGAGATCAAAGGCCTCCTTGAAGAGGCATTTAAACTCACGCTGTCCATAAACACGGTCCTGAGGGAGGCGACTGAAAAGCTTGGCCATAACGAATAGCGGCTCTATGTTACCTCTAAAGAAAGACACCTCAAAATCGCCCTGCCCGAGGCCGTTCTTCTTTATTGTCTCATGCCGCCTTGCCTAATCTGCTCGCCAATATGCCTCTCAAGCATCTGTCCCCTGACATGGCCCTAATGGCAGAGCAGCCTCCAGGATCTTAAACCGGCGCCCGCTGAGCTGAGGTCAGTTTCCTGCGCCCGCACCATTAACTCCGAGCATGGCTGAGGTGACTGGATGCGACAGTCTGTAACCGCTGACAAGCTGAGCCCAATGGGCAATTTTTTCATTGCTTCTGGGAGGAAATATGATAAAAATAAAAATTTCAATAGCTTTATCACTTTTGCGTTTTCCGCTCAACGGTTGACTAATGATAATGGAAAATCTGATATCGTCCTTTATCGAATATATTCAGAAGGAAAAGGGGTATTCAGCCCATACTATCAGAAACTACGAAAGCGATCTGCGCCAGTTCAGCGAATTTGTTGCAACCAAGGGGGGCCTCAAAGCGGATGATCTTGAACTCCCCGCTTTAGACTACTCGCTCATCAGGTCATACCTTGGCGGACTGTTCAATAGGTGCCGGCGATCTACGATAGCGAGGAAACTGTCGACACTAAAATCCTTTTTCAAATACTTAGAGCTGCGTGGAATTAGTGCGTCAAACCCAGTAGCAGAGATAGCCACCCCGAAACAAGAGCGGTATATCCCGGTTTATCTCCCCATTGATGACATGTTTGCCTTACTGGAGCAACCGGACAGGGAAAAGGAATCGGGGCTCAGGGATTTGGCTATCTTGGAACTTCTCTACTCGTCTGGTCTCAGGGTCGGCGAACTTGTCGGTGTAGACGTACAGAGCCTAGATCTCGCCTCTCGTCTTGTGAAGGTTTCTGGTAAGGGCGGGAAAGAGAGGCTCATACCGGTTGGTAGGAAAGCCATTGCTGCGATCAGGGATTATCTCGAACACTCTGAGAGCAGGAGAAGAAAGGCCGGTTACTCCAAGACCCTCGGTCCTCTTTTTCTGAACTACCGGGGCGGCAGGCTTTCCGCTCGCAACATTCATAGAATCGTTAAGAGATACTCGCGAGAGTGCGGCATAACAATGGAAGTCAGCCCCCATTCCATACGCCACAGCTTTGCGACTCATCTCCTGGACGGCGGTGCGGATCTCAGGTCAATCCAGGAACTCTTGGGTCACGCCAGCCTTTCAAGTACCCAAAAATACACGCATGTGAGTATTGATAAGCTCATGGAGATCTATGATAGATCTCATCCAAGAAGTTAACCTGTTGTGGGGAGGGCATCTTTTGGCATCGCAAGATCAGCGACGGGGAATCTCAAATCGAACGATAAGGGGCACCACCATCCTATCCGTGCGGAAAGAGGGGCAGGCAGTCATGGCAGCGGATGGGCAAGTTACCCTGGAGAACACCATCGTGAAACAAAAGGCCAAAAAGCTCAGGTTTATGTATAGTGATCAAGTCCTAGTAGGCTTCGCCGGTGCAACAGCAGATGCCTTTTCTCTTTTTGAAAAGCTGGAGGGGAAGCTCGAAAAATTCAACGGGAACCTTCCACGAGCCGCTGTAGAGTTAGCCAAGGACTGGAGAACGGACAAAATACTCCGACGGTTGGAGGCCCTGCTCCTGGCTATGGACACGGAGCATACCCTCATCTTATCGGGCAATGGGGATGTAATTGAGCCTGATGAAGAGGTAGCGGCTATTGGTTCTGGAGGTCCCTATGCACTAGCTGCAGCCAAGGCTCTCATGGCTCATTCCGGTCTGGATGCCAAGACTATAGCGCTGGAATCAATGAGAATTGCAGCCTCTATCTGCCTTTACACCAACCAGGAGTTCGAAATCATGGGGCTGCCGAACACCAAGAGGGGCACGTGATAGTAGTTGCTATGCCAGTTTCAGCTAGTCATGGGAATACGGGAAAAGATGGATAAGAGCGAGACTACAGAGCACGAGATGAGGGTCTTCACACCAAGGGAAACCGTCTCAGAGCTCGATAAATACATTGTTGGCCAGGACAGCGCGAAGCGCTCCGTAGCCATAGCCCTCAGGAACAGATGGCGCAGGCAACAGGTCCCGCAAGAGCTCAGAGATGAAATTGCCCCCAAGAATATCATAATGATCGGCCCGACTGGTGTCGGAAAAACCGAGATAGCTAGGCGCCTCGCTAGGTTAGCGAATTCGCCCTTCTTAAAGATAGAGGCATCGAAGTTTACCGAGGTTGGCTACGTTGGCAGAGATGTGGAGAGCATGATCAGGGACTTGGTCGAGCTTGGCGTGAATATGGCCAAACAGGAAGAGCAGGAAAAGGTTAAGAGTAAGGCAATAGAATTGGCGGAAGATAAACTGCTGGACATTCTGCTTCCTCGACCAAAAAAGGAGATCGAGAAGGACCCCGAGGAAAAAAGGGAGGGAATGCTCGAGGTAGTCAGGAACGAGCCCAGTGATATCAACTCCACCAGGGAAAAACTTCGCCGTCTGTTAAGGAATGGGAAGCTAGATGAAAGGTATGTTGAGNTGGAGGTGACGGATAAGCAACTCCCCCTGATAGAGATATTCTCCGGCGCGGGATTGGAAGAACTCGATATGAACGTGAAGGAAATCTTCGGGCAGATACTCCCCTCTAAGACAAAGAAGAAGCGGGTCAGGGTAAAAGAGGCAATCGAGATACTGACGCAGCAGGAATCGCAAAGGCTTATTGATTTTGATAAAGTTGTTGAAAAGGCAATTCGCAGGACAGAGCAAAACGGAATCATCTTCCTGGACGAAATAGATAAGATAGTCGGTAGTGAGTCAACTGCCGGCCCTGATGTATCGAGGGAAGGAGTGCAGAGAGACCTCCTGCCCATTGTTGAGGGGTCAACGGTCCTTACGAAATATGGCATGGTCAAGACGGATCATATTCTGTTTATTGCATCCGGGGCCTTCCATGGAAACAAGCCCTCTGACTTATTACCCGAACTCCAGGGTCGCTTTCCCATAAGGGTAGAGCTAAACCCGCTCACAGAGGAGGATTTCGTCAGGATTCTCACAGAGCCCCAAAACGCCTTGATAGTGCAATACAAGGCACTATTAGCTACTGAGGACATAATGCTAGAGTTCACTGAGTCAGCAATATCCGAGATAGCCAGGATGGCATACACGGCTAATGAGAGCATGGAGAATATCGGTGCACGACGGCTACACACGGTAATGGAAGCCCTGCTAGATGATATCTCCTTCAATGCGTCAGATAGTGCAGAAGGGGAGATAACCATTGATAGGGACTATGTGAGAGAGAAGTTGAGCCAGATCCTGGAAGACAGAAACTTGAGTAGATACATTCTTTAGCCGCAAAGATTTCGATGAATAAGGGCTTGGACAGGGCGAGGATTCTCATTGAGGCCCTCCCGTATATAAGGAGATTTAACCGGCAGACCGTGGTGATCAAATATGGCGGGCATGCCATGGTTGATGCCAGACTGAAGAAAGGTTTTGCGTTAGATATTGTTCTAATGAAATACGTTGGCCTCAACCCGGTTGTTGTCCACGGAGGAGGGCCTCAGATTGGGGAACTTTTAGGCCAACTCTCCATAGAATCGAGCTTCGTGGCGGGACACAGAGTCACTGATGAAAGGACAATGGATGTAGTTGAAATGGTTCTCGCGGGCAAGGTAAATAAGGAGATCGTGGCTACCATAAATCAGCATGGCGGGCAAGCAGTCGGTCTCTCAGGGAAGGATGGGCATCTTATAACCGCAAGAAAACTCAGACTGAAACCAAGCGCTGACAAGCAAGGCGATGAATCTGAAAACCCTCCGGAGATAATCGATATCGGTCTCGTGGGCGAGGTTGTTTCAATTGAAAGCAAGGTAGTAACGAGTTTGATTGACAATCAGTTTATTCCAGTTATAGCTCCTGTGGGCGTGGGCAAAGATAATGAGACATACAACATAAATGCTGATCTTGTGGCCGGCCATGTCGCCTCATCTCTTAAGGCCAAAAAGCTCATCCTGTTGACTGATGTGGAGGGTGTTCTCGACAATGATGGTCATCTCGTCAGCAGTCTCACGATGGAGGATGCCAACCGCATGATCGCTCGCGGTGTTATAAGGGAAGGCATGATACCAAAACTCCAGTGCAGTTTTGAGGCCCTAAAGGGGGGGGTTGAAAAGGTCCATATTATTGATGGCAGAAAGGAACATGCCTTGCTCCTTGAGATATTTACCGATGAGGGTATAGGAACCGAAATATTTGATCATCAGGACGAACCAGAGATGAGCACATTATAGGGCTAAAGCACAACTCGCTGTCCAACTCTTAAATCCGAAATCCAATCCCGGATACACTCAGGCAGACCCAAGACAGACGTCCTGGCGGCCTGCTTTTTGTTCGCAGCGCGACCACAATGAGACCTTCAACAGCGCGGGAGTAGGAAAAACATCATGGCACTTAACGATAGCACCATGGATAGGGCTGATAGATTCATGTTTCAAACCTATAAGCGGATTCCCATTACCCTTGTCAAGGGAGATGGCTGTCGGGTATGGGATGAAAATGGCAAGGAATATCTCGACTTCATCGGTGGAATTGCCGTCTGTGCCCTTGGACACAGCTCACCTATACTCAGCAAAGCCCTGCACGAACAGTCTCAAAAACTCGTCCACGTATCCAACCTTTTTTACACTCAGCCACAGACGGAGCTTGCTCAAATACTGGTTGAAAATTCTGCCGGGGATAGGGTCTTTTTTTGTAATAGCGGCGCAGAGGCTAATGAGGCAGCCATAAAGCTGGCGAGACGATACTGGAGAGATAAATTCGGATCCGAAAGGCATACTATTCTCACCATGGAAAACTCGTTCCACGGCAGGACAATGGCCACCCTCTCCGCTACGGGGCAAGAAAAGATTAGAACTGGCTTCGACCCGCTACTCGATGGTTTCAGATACGTGCCCTTTAATGATCTTAGAGCATTGGAATCCTCCATTGACCAATCAGTGTTGGCTGTGATGGTAGAGCCTATACAGGGTGAAGGTGGCGTGGTTGTGCCTGATCCTGACTACCTCACAGGTGTTAGAGAGATCTGCTCAAATCGAGGGATACTGTTGATCTTGGATGAGATACAGGTCGGCATGGGCAGAACGGGGAAACTCTTTGCATATCAACATTTCGGAATAACACCCGACATCATAACCTTGGCCAAGTCCCTGGGCAACGGAATACCCATTGGTGCAATGCTAGCGAGGGAAGAGCTGGGCGGCGCATTTGGTCCGGGAAGCCACGCGACCACGTTCGGGGGTACACCCCTGATTACGGCAGGGGCTACTGCCGTGGTAAGGAGTCTGCTCAATGACGGGTGGATTGAGAACGCCAGCGTGATGGGAACCTATTTCAAGAACGAGCTCATAAACCTTCAGCAAAAACACGCTGTTATTAGGGATATTAGGGGCCTGGGCTTGATCATCGGGGTAGAGCTCGTCATAGAGGGAGCCGAAATTGTCACGGCATGTATGGAAAGGGGGTTTTTGATTAACTGCGTACAAGATAGGGTTCTCAGGTTTGTGCCGCCTTTGATCATCGGCAAAGAAGAGATTGACCCTCTGATCGCATGCTTAGATGAGGTTCTCGAGGAGATCGAGAATTAAGGCAAAGCCCGTTGCGCTGAGCACTGTTATTGGTAGGAACTTGAAGACGTAGAGAGAGAAATGACAGAAGCGGTGAAAAAGATCGTATTAGCTTACTCCGGCGGCCTGGACACGTCGGTCATCCCTTCCTGGCTTAAGGAGACCTATGGATGCCCCGTTATCGCGTACCTTGCTGACCTCGGCCAGGAAGACCATATTGATCAGCTCAAACAGAGGGCGCTCGAAACAGGTGCTGATGAGGTGGTTGCTCAAGATCTCAGAGAGGAGTTTGTCAGGGAGTTCGTGTGGCCTGCTCTAAGGGCTAATGCTATCTACGAACACAGCTACCTGCTCGGCACCTCACTCGCAAGGCCCCTTATAGCCAAACACCAGGTGACCATAGCCCATGAGAAAGGTGCAGATGCTGTCAGCCACGGTGCTACAGGCAAAGGCAATGATCAGGTGAGGTTTGAGCTCGCCTATATGGCCTTGGATCCGAGCCTTAAGGTAATAGCGCCCTGGAAGATCTGGGATTTCAAGGGAAGAGAAGACCTTGTGAGATACGCAAAAAAGAGGGGCTTATCGATACCAATCACCAAAGAGAGACCTTACAGCAGTGACCGGAATCTACTTCATGTCAGCTTTGAGGGCGGCATCCTGGAAGATCCGTGGCGGGAACCATCAGAGGATATGTTTATCCTGTCACTATCTCCCCAGAATGCGCCCGACAAGGTGAGCTACGTTGAATTAGACTTCGAAGCCGGAAATCCCGTGGCCATTGATGGAGAGAGGCTTTCTCCTGCTACGCTCCTCACCAGGCTCAATGAGCTAGGTGGCAACAACGCCATAGGCCGGGTCGATATGGTGGAAAACAGATACGTGGGCATGAAATCACGGGGTATATACGAGACTCCTGGCGGAACCATTCTTAGAATTGCCCACATCGCCATCGAATCCATAACTATGGATAGAGAGGTCATGCATATGAGGGATGGGCTCATACCGAGGTATTCCGAGATGATCTACTATGGTTACTGGTTTGCACCGGAGAGACACGCGCTTCAGTGTCTTATTGATGAAACCCAGCGAAACGTCTCTGGCACGGTCCGGCTCAAATTGTACAAAGGCAATTGCAGCGTAGCGGGCAGAAAATCCGATGTATCCCTATACAATGAGGAATTCGTCACGTTTGAAGAGGATAAGGTGTACAACCAAAAAGACGCCGAGGGATTTATAAGGCTGAACGGACTGAGACTGAGGATCGCAAATCTCATGAGACGGGGAAGGTAACATGAGAGGCAAACTCTGGGGAGGCCGGTTCAAGAAAGGCACAGATAAAGCAGTAGATAGCTTTAATGCGTCCATACATATCGATAAGAAGCTCTTCAAGGAGGATATCGAGGGAAGCGTGGCATACTGCAAGATGCTCGGGAAACAGGGCATTATCAGCAAGGATGAATCCGCAACCATCATCAATGCGTTAGAGGAGATTGCTCGTGAAATAGAAAAAGGAAGCCTCCCCTTTAGTGAAAGTCTGGAGGATATTCACACCCACATTGAAGACGCTCTCGTCAAAAGGATCGGGCCCGTAGGAGAAAAACTCTGGACTGGCAGAAGCAGAAACGATCAAGCTGCCCTGGATACACGGCTCTACGTGAGAAATTCGATTATCAGGATTATCGCTCTCATAAGGCAATTTCAGGCCTCTTTGATACAGCTTGCGGAAGAGAATCAGCATCTCATTATCCCTGGATACACACATCTCCAGCGCGCACAGCCGGTGCTTTTGGCCCACCATCTGATGGCTTACTATGAGATGCTGAAGAGAGATAGATCCCGATATGAGGAAGTTCTCAAGAGAGCCAATGTTCTACCCCTCGGCAGCTCGGCCCTAGCCGGTACAACCTTCAATATTGACACGGATTTCCTGGCTGAGGAACTGCGTATGCAAGGAGTCACCGACAACAGCATGGATGCCGTTTCAGACAGGGATTTCATCGTTGAATTCATATTCGCCTCCTCCCTTTTGATGATGCATCTCTCTCGCCTCTGTGAAGAACTCATTATCTGGACAACACAGGAATTTGACTTTATCGAGATCTCCGATGCCTTTGCTACTGGAAGCAGCATCATGCCTCAGAAGAAAAACCCTGACGTACCTGAGCTGATCAGGGGAAAAACCGGAAGGGTGTATGGAAATCTGATCTCCTTGCTGACCACGATGAAAGGCCTTCCCCTTACCTATAACAAGGATCTGCAAGAAGACAAGGAGCCCCTTTTCGACACTAGGGATACGGTGGAAAGTTCACTCAATATTCTCTCGCGACTTCTTAAGGAGCTTACCTTCAAAGAAGAAAACATCAAGAGGGCAGTCGAGCAAGGATATCTGGCTGCTACAGACCTTGCTGATTATCTTGTCAATAAGGGAGTGACATTCCGGAAAGCCCATCAACTCGTTGGGGATATGATCCTGTCCGCTCAAGAGAAGAACAAGGAGTTGCATGAGCTGGAATTAGCAGAAATGAAACGCTTTACCCCCCTCATTGATGAGGATGTTTATGGATGGCTCACACCATTTTCATGTATTGAGCGGAGAAGTAAGCACGGAGGGACCGGATCGAAGGCGGTAAAAGAGGCACTTGAGTTTGCTAAGAAGGAGCTCAAATCATGAAGGTAAGAACTGCTTTGGTAAGGCTCCTCATTCTGCTATCAATTCTCGCAACACTGGGTAGTTGCGGCCGAAAAGCGCCGCCTACCCTACCCGAAAAACCCTCTTCGTTAATTCAGGCAAGGGTTACAGCACTCGTTGACAATGCTTCAATCATCTGAGCTTGTTGAATACTACAACAACGCTCAAGCTAAACTCTGCCCTATTGCTTGAAAGATCGAGCGAGGGGAAAGATAAGGAGGTCAAGTCAATGAAAGGGCTACCTAATATGGGTAATTTGCTCAAAAAGGCACAAGAGCTTCAGGAGAAGATGACAAAGCTACAAGAGGAGTTGGGCGAGAAGACGGTTGAGGCGTCAGCTGGAGGTGGGATGGTTACTGTCGTGGCAAACGGAAAACAGGAAATCGTCTCCATAACAATTGATCCTGAGGTAGTCGATTCGAACGATATTGAAATGCTGCAGGATCTTGTCTTGGCCGCAGTTAACGATGCGTTGTTTCAGGCTAAGAGGATGATCAGTGAGGAGATGAGTCAGCTCACCGGTGGCGTCAATATACCAGGCATAATATCGAGTTGAAATTATGGCAATCTACCCGCCATCGCTTGGAAAACTCATTGAAGAATTCAGCAGGTTTCCCGGCGTCGGAAAGAAATCAGCAGAAAGATTAGCCCTCCATGTTCTAAGGAGTCCACAGGAATTCGCAGAGGGGCTGGCACAGAGCCTGGTCGAGGTGAAGGAAAAAATTAAATTCTGCTCTGTCTGCTTCAATCTCACAGATGCCGATCCCTGCCCCATCTGCACCGATCAAAGAAGGGCAAACGGCATCCTATGCGTTGTTGAAGGACCAGGAGATCAGTTGGCCATTGAGAAATCAGGCGCCTACAAGGGTAGATATCATATCCTTCAGGGAGTTCTCTCGCCCCTGGATGGTGTCGGGGCTGAAGATCTTCGCATAACTGAGCTTTTCGCCCGCCTCAAAAAGGAAGCAATCAGCGAGGTGATTTTGGCCCTTAATCCCACCGTAGAGGGAGAGGCCACGGCTTCCTATCTTACCGATCTTCTGGGGGGAAAGGGGGTCAATGTTACGAGAATCGCCCTCGGAATACCACTTGGCGGCGACCTAAAGTATATCGATAGCATGACCATTAAGAGATCCCTAGACCATCGATCCCGCTGCGATTCATGATTCCCAAATCAGCTATCAGCGAACTAACCCGTATCGTCGGAACGAAGAACGTACTCACGCAGAAACAAGATCTGATCCCCTACTCCCATGATAGCACGCAATCCGAATGCATGCCTGATCTGGCAGTGATTCCCAGAGATGCAGTACAGATATCCCGGATCCTGCAGATTGCTAACCGCGAATGTTTTCCGGTCATACCCCGGGGAGCTGGTAGCGGCATGAGTGGTGGCGCCCTTGCCATACGGGGTGGGTTGGTTTTGGCGATGAGCGCGCTGAACCGCATTCTTTTGATCGACGAGAATAATCTGATAGCAAAGGTGGAGCCTGGCGTCATAACCGGCCACCTCCAGGCCGAGGCAGAAAAGCGCAGTCTCTTCTATCCGCCTGATCCAGCAAGCTTGGATGTTTCAACCATTGGAGGCAACGTGGCCGAGTGCGCTGGTGGTCCGCGGGCATTCAAATACGGGGTAACCAGGGACTATGTCCTCGAACTAGGCATTGTACTACCAACTGGTGAAATACTTACCACGGGAGTGGAAACCGCCAAAGGCGTTGTCGGCTACGATCTCACTCGACTTATTGTCGGCTCGGAGGGAACCCTTGCCATTATTACGGAGATCACCCTCAGGCTCATTCCAAAGCCGCCTATGACAAGAACGATATTGGCGATCTTTCGTGACATGTACGACGCCGTCCAATCTGTATCTCGAATCATACAAGCCAAGATCATCCCAGCGACCATTGAGTTCATGGATAGCTTATCAGTGGACTGCCTGCGAGACCAACTCGAGCTCAACCTCCCAAGGGCTAAGGTGACACTTCTTCTCATAGAAGTGGATGGTGATCGACTCCACATAGAAAACGATACGAGGAAAATAGAGGCCCTCTGCAGGAAAGAAGGGGCAATTGAGTTTCGCAAAGCCAAGGACAAACGAGAGGCGGAGGTACTCTGGAGGGCACGGAGGAACTTGTCTCCATCCCTCCCAAAGCTAGGACCGCACAAGATCAATATGGACGTAGTTGTCCCAAGGAGCGCACTGGCTCATTTTGTTACCCGGCTTGGGGAGATCGGGCGGAGACATAAGGTGCCCATACCCTCATTTGGACATGCGGGCGACGGAAATATCCACGTAAACATCATATACAACAGAGACGATGAGGATGAGGCAGGAAGGGCGGAGCATGCCTTGAAGGAGATCCTTCAACAGGTGCTTGATCTTAGGGGTACGATCTCCGGTGAGCACGGCGTGGGAGTGAGCAAGAAGCCGTACATCGGTATGGAGATACCGCCGGCAGGCTTAGAGCTTATGGGCAGAATAAAGAAGGCATTTGATCCAAATGGAATCCTGAACCCCGGTAAGATCTTCGACCTGACCTAGAGGAGTCGCTGCCAATCACCTGGATCAATACGCTGGTTTTTAAATCGAGAAGCCGCACCGTGCTAAGAAATATGCAAAAACTCTCGACAAGTGCCCGGGCTGTTATTATATTTTGAATACAATAAAAGGATTGCTGAGGTTTGAAATGCCCATATTTGAATATCACTGCATGAAGTGTGACAGGGATTTCGAGGTCCTGGTTCTGGGCGAGCAGGAGGTTTCATGCCCCGACTGTAAGGGCACGAAGATAAAGAAGCTCCTTTCTGCATTTTCGCACAAGAGCAATGGTCAGTTCTCGAGCTCTCAGGGCTCATCCTGTAGCACGTGTAGTGCCACAAGCTGCAGCACGTGTGGGAGTTGATCATGAGTGTGATGTGATCGAGTTTTTCACGTCGCATGCAGCTCGTTCACGTACCTTGCGTATTAATCCATTGTGAGTCGACCTTTCGCTGCTTTTCGCATGACAACCGTATGCCTATGGAGTCATCCGGCATCCACATGCACTGCGTAAGGAGGTGAGAATGTCTGAAGTGGGAGGTATTATGGAGATTCAGGAGATAGCACTTGATGAATTGAAACCTCAAAGGTTCATTGCGGATAAGGTTCGCGAGATCTCCGCTGTCGTCGGTGATCAGATGGCTATCAATGCCCTTTCTGGAGGCATCGATTCCGCTGTTGTTACCATGCTGGGTCATCGGGCATTGGGTGATAGGCTCAGAACGTGTTTTATCGATTCTGGCCTAATGAGGGAGAAAGAACCCGAACGCGTTGTGTCCCTGTTTAAAGAATTGGGTGTACCGGTTGACCTCATCGATGCCCACGAGACCTTTTTCGGTGCCCTTAAAGATAAAACAGACCCAGAGGAGAAACGGCAGGCTATCACTCGCTCGTTCTATGGGGGCGTCTTTGCGCGGTTGGTGAGAGAAACAGGGGCAAAGTATTTGCTCCAGGGAACGAACTACACCGATATCGAGGAAACAGTGGCCGGAATCAAACGGCAGCACAATATCCTTGAACAGCTCGGCATTAACCCAGAGGAAAGCTACGGTTACCGAGTGATAGAGCCCTTAATCCAACTACGAAAACCGGCAATCAGAAAGCTCGGTCAGTCACTCGGATTGCCGCAGGAAATCCACAACCGACCTCCCTTTCCAGGGCCAGCTCTAGCTGCCAGGGTAATCGGAGAAGTCACACCCGACAGGGTGAGGTTGGTGAGAAGTGCCACAACCATTGTTGAAGAAGAGTTGTCTCGCAGTGGGGCATTCCAGTATCTTGCAATTCTGCATGAGGATCGAGTCACTGGCATGCGAGATGGGAAGCGAGATTATGGCTTCCAGGTAGAGGTCAGGTGTTGGGAGAGCACCGATGCGAAAACCGGATCAGCCACCAGGCTCCCATTCGAAGTCTTGGAAAGACTGGCGGGCCGAATTACAGCAGAGCTCCCCGGTGTAGTGAGCGTCACTTACAACATAACCAAAAAGCCTCCCTCCACTATCGAGGCCATCTAGCAGCTCCCGAACCCTCTGGACTCTGGATTCCATGTAGGCAATAGCCACCGAGAGCTTCTTCACATCCTCCTTGTATAATCTCAGGAGCCTGCCACAGCGATACCATTCACGGAGCTCGGCTCATTGATTGAAAAGCTCTTTATTCAGAATTGGGACAAGTGCACTGAGCAGGCCACAGACGTAAAAGTCCTTCCTCGTCATGACCCCACGGGTAAAGAATCCTATCGCCCCCTCCCTTTGTTTTGTGTTCCGCTCACCCATCATCTCGTCAATGACATCACCGAGCTCCTGCCTGCTATCAAGTCGGGCTACGAGCCGCTCTGGGATCTCAAAATGAGGTGATGTGCCGTACGCAACGTGACCAGCCGAATCCATTATGCATACCGCTCCAAAAACAAACCACCGTGAATACCGCTCTGCAACGCCGCCCTCCAAACCAACAAAAAACTCCGCCCCCAATTTTTGCTCGCTATTCATTGACCTCAATGCAAGAGCGCGATTACGAGCTCCCTCAAACGTAACGTTGTTGAAGGGCTGATTTGATACCCCGGACTCAACTCGCATACCAACAACGGTAATATCGGCGAAGTATTGAGAGAATGCTTCTCTCACTGCCTCTACCTTCACCGGATTCTCCGATCCAGCCAGAATTTTCATTGCTCCTCTGCCACAGCGATATATGCTCCCCTTCTTACAATGAATCCCTCTTTTTCCAACTGCTTGAGGTTGTGTTGCACCGCTTTCGCTGAGAAGGGAATCTCAGAGATCAGATGCTCCTCACAAACTTCGATCTCCCTGACGACTACCTTAAGAATCATTCCTCTCACCTGTCTGTTAGAACCCCTAAATGGCGTCTGCTTTTGGTAGTGGGCACTGGTTCTGCTGGGGTTGGCGTGCTCCCGCTTAAGGGCTGCACCAAAGTCCATCAGGGCCCAATACCACANCCGAGGCCTTTCAGCATCGAGCGTCTGCTCNACCAGCGGTATGATTTCAGTGTCTTTTACATGGGCCCTATTCCCAAAGAAGTGATGAATGAATNNAGTGCGTATGTTGGTCTCAATAAAAACCACTGGCCTGTTAAAGGCAAAGGCGCAGATCGCATGAGCAGTTGCACGACCGATTCCCGGCAACGTCATCAATGCTTCAGCCTGTGAGGGAATCTCTCCGTCGAATTCACGTACCACTACCTCGGCCAGCCTTTTCAGGGCCAGAGCTCTACGATTGTACCCCAGCCCCCTCCATATCTTAAGAATGTTATGCAGCCGGGCTGCCGCCAGTGACTTGATATCGGGATACGCACGCAAGAACTGCGCATATTTCGGAATTACCCTACGTACCTGCGTTTGCTGGAGCATGACCTCTGAGATCAAGATCTCGTAGGGATCAGTGCTTTGTCTCCAGGGAAGCTCTCGACCGTAGGTATGGTAGTGGCGGTAGACTACTATACGAAACTCTCGTATCCCTCTAGCGGTGAGCGGGATTTGATGGTTCATCCAGACTGCTCATCAATTGGCATTTCTGTTGCAGCCAACGCTTTCTGTTGGTTGCTGGTTCTAGACTTCCTGCCCAAAGGCATGTGGCTCTACTGCCCGCCTAAGATCTTCCCAGAACTTCTCCCGTTTTTCCGAGCCTGGCGGTTCCTTGGTGGGAAACTCCAGAAAGGGGACTTTCACATTCTCCTGCGCCAGTTCTTCGGACAGGATTTCCGCCATGATTCCCATTAAAACGGGATCATCAGGGTCCGGATTATCAACGGGATTCGGAGATTCCGTTTGGTATTTGTTGACCTTGTGTTTGCCCCAGTGAATACCGCAGGTTGGGCTGTTTTCCAAACCGATAAAACACGCGAGACGGTATTTGTTCTTTATGAACTCCCGAACCATTAACATGGGTACTTTGAGGAGGTCCTTGCAGTGCTGTCTGAAAAAGATGTTATCGTATTGCTCGCGACCCTGGGGATTGCGCTTCAAGCCCATCGCCGTTGTCTCCGGACAGGGATATTGAATAACCCCTACCCTTTTGCTCATAAGGTAGTCCGTCAGTTCATGGGACAGCGGAAAATTCTGACCCAAAAGGTGAACTCTACAGTACGGATTTACCAAACACTGGGCTATGAGGACTATCTTTCTATCCTTTTTGCTCATCCCGAATGCGCTCCTTTACAGGTTTTTGACTTTCTCGATATATCTGTCAACGTTGAACTTTGATTTACATCCGTTGTAACTCATGTACCTGACCTTGCCGAAAATAGGCCTTTCAAACCAGGCTCGGTCGTGTACACCCCCAATTGACCAGGCACAGCCCACATACCCGTTCGGATCTCTGCCATCGAGTTCATACCTATCATTGAGATAAATGGCCATCTGAAGTCCCTCTTCCGGGCTCCCGCTCCACTCGAGTATCTTTTTTGCCCAGTACATCCTCAAGTAACCGTGCATCTTTCCGTTCTGTACCATTTCCATTTGTGCGGCATTCCACAGATCATCATGGGTCTCGGCGTTCTCTAATTTCTCCAGCTTGTATTCGTGCTCCCGTTCGTCTCCGGAATGCTCGTTAAGGGTACGCTGTGCCCATGCTGGAAAACCCTCTAAGGCATCATACTTGCCGTTGTAGAAACAGAAATTATCTGAAAGCTCACGCCTTACGATGAGCTCCTCAAGGTAGCTCTCTCGTGATTCCCCTCCGGCCGCCGATCCCTGAACTTGGAGGGCCACTCGCTGAGCTGAAAGCTGACCAAAGTGCAAATACGGAGAGAGATTTGATTGGCCATCCAGAGTCGGATCATTACTGGTTTCGCTGTATACTGCCAATTTCTTATCTGTGAAATCCCGCAGTGCACGGCGTGCTGCCCTCTCACCAGCTTTGATCCACGTGACTTCCGAAACGGCAGTGTCCACGTGAAGAGATCCTCTTAAACGATCCCAATCTGGCGTGCTGTTCTTTCTCACCCAAGAGAATGGATGTCTCTGCAGTTTTGGAAATTTGTCCAGAAAGTCCCCCAGAAGCCTCTGGATCTTCGGCCTAAAGGTGCGGGCGGCAAATTCCTGTTTCGGCGAGGCCAACCAACAAGGTACAATATTGTGAGCGTCAACCTCGTAAAGCGGGACATCAATCTTTCTCGCTACAGCCTTCTTCCACGCGCTCTTAATCCTGAGAGGATCGAAATCGGTCACGATAGCACCAACGCTATAGCGCACCGCAAATGCGGGTACCTGATCCACCGGCGACCCGGAGAGCAGGAAAAAGGGCATATTCTTCTGCTTTAGGCTATCCTCGATCTCTCGAAGCCCGCTGAGCATGAAACTGTAGTGCCGTAACGTGGCATTCAAAAAGCTGGGGACCAGGCAAAAGATGACCGCCAGCGGCTCCTGATTCTTCAGCGCCATTTCCTGCGCAAATAGGAGCGCCCAGTTATCCTGCACCCGCTGATCACGGCTCATCCAATAGACAATGGGCCCCGATTTGGCTGGAGCATCCTTGAGAAACCGTACTCGCATAGGATTCACCCTAATCACGTGCCCTGCTTGCCCCCCAAAACATATACCAATTCAGGCACCACTCCTACCTTTGATGACACATTAGGCCCGCTACATCTTTCTTTTACACGTATGATATCAAACCCCAACCAGCTGGAGCCACAAAAAAAATTGAAGTTTCCGTGGGGTATCTTAAAAGACGCCGTGAGCGTCTCCAGAAATATAACCAATCCTCTACCGTACGCTACGGGATACACTTGTGGAAGGNAGTGTGGTGACATCGGAGCCACTCTTTTGGGAGTCGAGGTAGCCGAAGCTCATGCCCGTGCACGTGGCCGTGATGATTCGTAAGAGAGGAGAAATCATCCTAAATAGATCTCNGGATAGGGACGTAGGGCTTCACCAGAGACAAGGCATCGCCTGCAGGGCAAGAACCAAAAAAAGGCAGAGTCCCTCGCGGCCCTACCTTGCCCGTTTGCCCAATGATGAATA
>JGI24422J19971_10000060_pt1 | contig 45364 bp, 47 predicted proteins | sample DeeMarSWOR152_54_FD_19971 | JGI IMG/M metagenome (IMG submission 19971) | reverse complement strand
AGGCCCTGGATGTTGTGAAAAAGGCATGAATGCTTGAGATACATGCTGTTTTTGTTTGACTTTTTGGCTTAAAGTTTTATATTAAAAGTTTAATTTTTTGAGGAAAATCAAAATGGCCCTCTATGACGAGATTATTGCTGACTTTACGAAGGCTATGAAGGAGCAGGATAAGTTAACGCTCTCGGTTTTGAGGGGGCTGAAGACCGCAGTCAAAAATAAACAGGTCGAACTGCGACAAGAACCGAGCGAGGATCAGATTCGGGGAGTGATTTCCTCAGAGATAAAAAAGAGGAAGGAGGCAATAGAGAAGTACAACGAAGGTTCGAGGCCAGACCTTGCGGAAAAGGAGAAGTCCGAGATGGACATTCTAACCAGCTATTTGCCGCCACAGCTATCAACGGAGGAAATCAAGGAAATACTCACTCAGGTTATTCAGGAAATATCGGCCAACGGCCCAAAGGATTTGGGCATGGTGATGAAGACCGCAATGCCCAAGTTGACGGGAAGGGCCGACGGTCGCGAGGTGAATAGGTTAGCGAGAGAATTATTGAGTTAGATTGAAAAGGTAGTAAGCCCTTAACGTCATATGATTGAACACTCACTTAGGGTACTTGAATACTACCGGCTGCTCGACATTCTATCCAGCTACGCTGCTTCCCCCTTAGGTCGTTCACACTGCTTAGCGCTCAAGCCGTTAAACGAATTTGAATCTGTCCAGGCTGAACAGAGGCTCGTTTCAGAAATGAAGGAGCTTCTGCTGGTTAAGGGATTTATCTCCCTAGGAACCCTCACTGACCTCAAGCCCATCTTACGGAAAGCTGAAAAAGCTGGTGCGCATCTCGAGCCTAAGGAACTTCTCCGCATACAGAATCTCCTAAAGGTGTCTCATCAGGTAAAGAGCTGGATTCAGGGTGCGAGGGATTTGTGCCCATCCGTAGCCGATATTGTCGAAAACATCCCCTCTTGTTCCGATCTTCTCGGCGAGATACAAAAATCAGTAACCGAAGACGGAGGAATATCAGATCTGGCGAGCCCATCACTTGGTGCTCTGAGGGCTCAGAGGGTGGCACTCAGGAGGGCAGTCGAGAAAAAGCTAGACAGTCTTCTGAGAGGGCTTGATTTCAGCGAGGAAAGCCTTATATCAGTCAGAGACGGGCGGTATGTGGTCTCGGTAAGAACCGACAGAAAGAGCTCGCTCAAGGGAATTGTTCATGGTTACTCCCAAACTCATTCGACCTGTTTTGTTGAGCCCCTGGCGGCTGTGGAGGAAAACAATCGGTTAGTTGAACTGGCAGACAAGGAGAGGGAAGAGGAGCGAAGGGTTCTGGCAAGGCTGACAAGGCTTGTCTCCGATGTTGTGCCCGAGATCTTGACCTGCTTAAAGATCATGGGTAGGGTCGACGGGCTTTTTGCCCGGGCGGAATTCAGTAGGGACATAAACGGAATAAGCCCCATTCTTAGTGAGAATAGAACCGTATACCTGTTGGATGCCCTTAACCCCATACTTCTTGCCCTCTGCCTGGGTTCCAGCGCTGGTAAGGATGCCGAGGAGGTTGAGCATGTCGTCCCTATAACCATAACCATGGATGCAGACAACAGCATCCTGATTATCTCGGGGCCCAACAGGGGCGGAAAGACCGTGGCATTGAAGACAATAGGTCTTTTGGCCCTGATGGCCCAGTCCGGCATGCATATCCCCGCGGCGGAAGGAAGCAGGCTCGGGGTTTTCGACAACATTCTCGCTGAAATCGGAGATGAACAGGACATAGCAGCGGGACTGAGTACCTTTTCAGCACGTATGGAACACCTAAAGGAGATTGTGACGTATGCAACTGAGAGTTCTCTGGTAATCCTCGATGAACTCGGAACCGGCACCGATCCGGAGGAAGGTGCATCCCTAGCCATGGCAACCCTGGATTACCTATCAGAACGGGGCTCCATGACAGCGATATCCACGCATCTTCAAAAGCTAAAGGGATACGGTCTGATAAACAAAAATGCTCAAAATGCATCGGTTGGATTTGATCAACAGAAGGGAAGACCTACCTTCCGATTGCTCAGCGGGATGCCAGGTGTCAGCCATGGAATTGAAATAGCCCGGGATATAGGGCTCATGCCTGCAATAGTCGACAGGGCCCTTGCTTATCTGGGGGATGAGCAGGGAAGCTCTGAGTCGCTTATGAGAGATCTTGCCCGGATGCTCGAGGAAGTCAAAAGAGAGAAGGATGCTGTTACCTCCGCCAAGAGAGAACATCTCGAGTCAAAGAGAAGGTTAGATGAAGAAAGGCACCTCCTCGGGGAGAAAATGGATGCGGTACTGAATGAGAAAAGGACGGAGGCAGAGAGGGCGTTAGCCGAGGCGAGGACGGAGTTCGGCAAGGCCGTGGAAATGGTGAGAGAGAAAGGGCCTGCTGGTCAGGCTAGGGCTACGGATAGATACCTGAAAGCAAAGGGTGATCTGATTGAGGCTATGAGAGATTTTAGGGGCACAGAATGGTCACCTCAGGATGTCCCGCTGTCTCCTGGTCAGGCGGTTTACCATAAGGGATCGAAAAAAAGCGGCATAATCCTGAGTGTAGAGGAGAACTCCTCAAGGGCTCGTATCAAGGTAGGAAATGTGAAGCTCTCGGTTGACTTATCTGAGCTAATTCCAGACACAGGACCATCGGTAGATAGACAAGGGGAAAGGGAAGGGGAGCGACAATGGTCGATATCATCCTCAGTGACTGCCCAGAAGGACTTAAACCTCATCGGTTTTACGGTTGCCGACGCACTTCCCCTGGTGGATAAGATGATTGACCAGGCCCTGGTACACGGGTACAGCAAGGTTAAGATAATTCACGGCATCGGCTCCGGGACCTTGAGAAATGCCATCAGGGAACATCTAAGGGAAAACCTCCAGGTGAAGGATCTGAGCCCCGGGGGTAGGGACGGGGTCAACGATGGAGTAACCGTGGTTGAGCTTTAGGCATTTACGCTATGGATTCCTCAGAAGCAAAAGAGGAGGTAAAGAGGGCAGCGAATATCGTGGAGGTTATTGGGCAGTATGTAGAGCTCAAGAAGCGAGGGCAGAATTACGTTGGCCTCTGCCCGTTTCATTCTGAACGATCGCCCTCATTTACCGTTAATCAGGGTAAACAGATCTATCACTGTTTCGGGTGCGGAAAAGGTGGTGACGTATTCAGCTTTTGGATGGAATACCACAATCTGTCTTTCCCGCAGGCCCTAAGGGATCTAGCCGAGCGCTACAATATTGCGTTGCCTCGCTACGGAGACCTTTCCGCCGAGAAGCAGAGAGCTGAGTTAAGGGAGATTCTGTCCGAGGTAAACCAACTGGCCGGCGCCTATTTTCATGATATGCTCTTAAACCACCAAGAGGGAAGCGTTGCCAGGGATTATCTTACAGCACGTCAAATATCGCGTGAGACGATCTCCACCTTTCAGCTGGGATTTGCGACAAACAAGTGGGATGGGTTGGCCAACTACCTCAAATCCGAGGACATCCCTTTGAGCAGAGGAGAGGACGCCGGCCTTCTCATTCCCAGAAAAGGCCGGGGCTACTATGATCGTTTCAGGGGCAGGGTAATGTTTCCCATCTCCGATCTGAACCGCCATATTATCGGTTTTGGGGGAAGAGTTCTCGATGAGTCGCTTCCCAAATACATCAATACGCCTGAAACGGAACTATACCATAAGGGGTCTTCTTTGTATGGGCTTGATTCTGCATTCAAAAATATCAGGGAGGAAGATCTGGCAATACTCGTTGAAGGATACATGGATGTGCTGGCCCTCAGGCAGCAAGGCATTTCGAATGTCGTTGCCACGTTGGGGACCGCGCTTACGAGTGATCAAGCGAGAAAGCTAAAGGGATATGCAAGGAATGTGGTGGTCCTGTTTGATCCCGATGAGGCAGGGCGCGAAGCAGCCTTAAAAAGCTTCCCTCTGTTCCTGAATGAAGGGATCTCCGCAAGGGTTCTCGTGCTACCGCAGGGCCAAGACCCGGACAGCTTCGTTAACGCCCAGGGGCCAGATGCCTTCATGCAACTTCTGGGCGAGGCAAAGCCGATCTTTGACTTCTACCTTGATCAGGCCATAGCCCACATGGATTCCGGCGTGGATGGACAATTACGGATTATACGTGAGGTTATCCCCATATTGAGGGATCTGGAGGAAGGTGCTAGCAGGTTTCTATACGTGCGCCGTTTTTCAGAGAAGACAGGGATCAATGAGGCTATCGTGTGGAAGGAATTAGAGCAGTGGATGGGTAAAAAACCGGGCACGAGGAGCGACTCTGAGCTTACGGAGGGTCTGACCTCAAAGCAAGATCCACGGAAGCACGGTTCAGATATGCAGTTTCTCAACCTGTTAGTGCATTATCCTGAGACAATCGATACCTTCAGGGACAAGGAGTGGGACTTGATGGTCTCTGATCCTCAGTATGTGAAGATTATCAAGGCTCTGATGGAGAGAATTCACTCACGGGAGGATCTGGATGACCTTGAGGGAAGTCTTGACAGCGCTGCGGCAAAAGAAGCATTGAGGCATGTCCTGCTGGCTGAACCCTTTTACACCGATGAGTCAGTTGGCCAGGCGGTACACGAGTTTAACAGAAAGATTGCCAGCATCAAGATCTCGCGGTCTATCAAGAAGGCTTCAGCGGAAGGTGATATCGAAGAGCTCAATAAGCTCATCAGGGCGCGACAAGATCTTGAATTAGAGAGCAATAGCTATTAGGGGGTTACAAAGGAGGCTGTAGATGGCAAAAAATGGTGATGAGATTAATCTGCGCAGGTTAATCACCATCGGAAAAGATAAGGGTTACATAACCTACCAGGAGCTGAACGACGATCTCTCTGATGATGTAATATCATCGGAGGAAATCGACGATCTCCTGCAGATGTTCGAGGACTTGAACATCAAGGTGGTTTCCGAACCTGCGGGCGCCAAGGCCGAGAAGGCCAGGAAGCCACAAAAGGTGGAGGAGGAGAGCAAGGAAGAAAAGGAATCTCTGAGCGAACTCGAAGACGAATTCGCCACCAAGACATATGATCCAGTCAAGATGTATTTACGGGAGATGGGGCTCATTTCGCTTCTCAGCAGGGAAGGGGAAGTAGAGATAGCGAAGCGGATTGAGGTCGGCGAAAACACGGTGTTAAATGCCCTCATTAGGTGCCGTATCGGGCTGGAATACATGGTAGAGTTGGGCAGAGATTTGGAACTCGGCATGCTCAAAGTGAGGGATATCGTCAATGACATCGAGGACGATTTTAACGTGCATCAGATTGGCCAGAGAAGGGACCTCTTGCTCGACCTCATCAACCAGATGAAAACTTCGGATGAGGAGACCTGCGCTTTGCAAGAGAATTTGAAGAGTTGTCGCGATTCAGCCCAAAGAAAAAAGGCGATGAGCGCTATCGAGGAGAAGCAAGAGAGGGTTTTTGAAATCATGCGCTCATTCAAGCTGGAAAAGGGACATATTCAGAGGATGGTCGAGCGGTTTAAGGAGACCCTTGACAGTCTGGAGGAGCTCGAAGGAACGCTGACCGATTGCATGATTAAGGCTGGTGGGAAGCCCCTGTCCTATTTAGAGGAGTGTCTGGGCGAGTTTCTGACCACTGAAGACGGTGGCGAGAAGGTCAAGGCATTGAGCCTGCCAAAAGAGGAGCTTTTGCTCTTAATAGCCAAAATACGAGAAACGAGGGACTATATTGATGAAATAGAGAAGAGAACCACGATGTCCCTGAGTGAATTGAAGCGAATAAATCGGGAAATCGATAGGGGCCTGTGGAAGTCCCGGAGCGCTAAGGATGAACTTATCAGGGCAAATCTGAGGTTGGTGGTAAGTATCGCGAAGAAATACACCAACAGGGGTCTTCAATTTCTCGATCTGATCCAAGAGGGTAATATTGGTTTGATGAAGGCAGTGGACAAGTTTGAATATCAGAGNGGCTACAAATTCAGTACGTATGCCACATGGTGGATCAGGCAAGCCATAACGCGAGCTATTGCTGACCAAGCGAGAACGATAAGGATACCGGTGCACATGATAGAGACAATAAACAAGCTCATTAAGATCTCAAGGAGCCTGGTTCAGGAACATGGTCGGGAGCCACAGCCGGAGGAAATCGCGGAGAGGATGGGATTCCCCTTGGAGAAGGTACGTAAGGTCTTAAAGATTGCCAAAGAGCCTATATCATTAGAGACCCCCATCGGCGAAGAAGAGGATAGTCACTTAGGGGATTTTATAGAAGACAAGAAGATAATGTCCCCGGTTGAAGCGGTTACGAAGTTTGACCTGAGTGAGCAGACGCGAAAGGTTATGACTACCCTCACGCCCAGAGAGGAGAAGGTGCTCCGGAAGAGATTTGGCGTCGGTGAAAAGGCCGACCACACCTTAGAAGAGGTGGGAAGGGAGTTCAACGTCACGAGAGAGAGGATTCGGCAGATAGAGGCAAAGGCCCTTAGAAAGCTCCGTCACCCGAGGAGAAGAAAGATCTTGGAGAGCTTTACCGAGTTCTGAGCTGAGGAGACATTTCCCTCATTTTCCTTGACATATAAATTTGGATTCAGTTAGCATAGCGCTTGCGATGGGGCCCATAGCTCAGTTGGAAGAGCCACCGGCTCATAACCGGTAGGTCCCTGGTTCGAGGCCAGGTGGGCCCATCAGGAGATCTTTTAGAGTACTATTTGAGGATGCTCAATCAGCGGGGGTGTCTTTTAACCGAGTGATTTCAAGAAAAAGAGGGCGTGCCTCAAAACAGCACGCCCTCTCATTTTGCCTCAAACAAGGCTGGGTAGGGACCTAGAATTGGATGATAACTTCAGGTTAATCTTAGCGATACAGTCGATCGATACCAGATCTGACGAAATACAGAGGGAAAGAGAGGAAGCCCCTAAGGAGATTAGGAGATTGAAGGATGATCTCGATCTTTTGGGCAAATCCATGGAGCAGGACCTCGCCAATCTCGAGGACCTGAAAAAGAAGAGGATGAGCGTTGAGAGCGATCTTGAGGAGGTTGAGCTCAAGCTCAAGAAGAGCAAGGCCAAATTGAACGAAGTCAAGTCAAACAAGGAGTATCAGGCTGTTTTGAAGGAGATTGAGGACCTCAAGGAACTCACCAACCGGAAGGAGGAAGTGGTAATCAATTGGATGGAGGAGATTGAGCTCCAGGAGAAGGAATGTGCCGATAATAACAAGAGGTGGGAGCGATTGCGAAAGGAGTATGAGGCGGAGGAAAAAAGGTTCACACGAAGAATGAAGGAGCTTGATGAGGAGGTACAGTCGCTCGAAGAACAGAGGCTCAAATTGTGCCAGGAAATTGATAAGCAACTGCTCAACAGATACACGGCGCTGCGCGTCCACCTGAGAAACCAGGTGGTAGTCTCCGTAATCGACGCTGTCTGTCAGGGTTGTCACCTAGGAATACCTCCCCAGCAGTATAACGATCTGATCAGGGATGATTCGCTCCAGAGTTGTCCCAATTGCAACAGGATCATATATTTTGACGAGAAAAAAGACCCCTAGCCGGTGCGCGGCTCAGGGGAACGGAGCTATAGGTGTTAGAGCAGGACAAATGGTCGCTGTTCTATGCTCTGCATAGAAGGGAGGAAAGTCCGGGCTCCACAGGGCAAGGTGCTGGGTAACGCCCAGTCCCGGTGACGGGAAGGAAAGTGCCACAGAAAATATACCGCCTGACTGAAAAGCGACGCTATTTCGTTGGGTAAGGGTGAAAAGGCGAGGTAAGAGCTCACCGCTCCGGTGGTGACACCGGAGGCACGGCAAACCCCACCTGGAGCAAGGCCAAATAGAGGGGCGTTTGAGGGTTGCTCGTCCGAGTCCCAGGGTAGGTTGCTTGACCCCAATAGTAATAGTGGGGCTAGATGAATGACCATTGTCCCGTAGAGGGTAACCGACACGGGAAACAGAACCCGGCTTATGGACTGCTCTAACACCCTGGTCTCATTGGAGAAGAGATGTTCATTGTAGCTAACTTTTTGCTCGCCGTCGCGAAGATCCTGAACGTAGCATTGACCCTCTATATGTTTATCGTTATTGCGAGGGCTGTGATCTCCTGGGTGAACCCCGATCCGTACAATGCCATTGTACGATTCCTATATGCCACAACCGAGCCCGTGCTCTATAGCATCAGGAGGAGGCTGCCGATAAGCTTCGGCGGCTTTGATTTTTCTCCCATCATCGTGATCCTCGCCATTTACTTCATTCAACAATTCCTCGTTAACAGCCTGATTCAGATCGCAGTTCGGATCGGCGCGCGATGAGCAGGACTAGAAGGGGATCCGATACTAAAGGCTCGGTTCTAACCGTCAAAGTGATTCCCCGCTCATCCGCTAACCGCATTGTTGGTTTGGAGGGCGATTTCCTAAAGGTGAAGGTTACCTCCGCACCCATTGGCGGTCATGCCAATGAGGATTTGTTACGAGTTTTGTCGCGGAGCCTCAGAGTCGGCAAGGACTGCATAGAGATAGTCTCCGGTCATAAATCAAGGCTTAAAACACTGCGGATTCAGGGTATTTCAAAGGATGAGCTCTTTAGCCTCGTTAAAAGCCAGTAGCGGTCTTCAAATCCGGGCTCCAGAGGGACGAATTAATTTCCGCGATGCCTTGGCGTGGAAAGACATCTTGGTGCGGCCCAAGGCTCGGAGGCCGGAAAGAAAGCCTTTAGTTTTTTTGTTGCCAAAAGGGCTCTTTTGCCTTTAAATAGAAGTGGGCAGAGCGACACAGGGAAACCCTCTGGCTAGTAAGGATCTGCGGACTTTGAAAGCGGTCCCTTTGCATGAATAGTTTGACTGGCAAAAGACTTGTTCTCGGCGTAACAGGCAGCATTGCTGCTTATAAGGCTGTCGATTTGCTGCGCCAGTTAAAAAAGGCTGGGGCGACGGTAAGGGTGGCGATGACCGCCAACGCCGCTTGGTTTGTGGGACCCCTCACCTTTGAAACCCTTTCGGGTCAGGGTGTGACGACTGACATGTTCTCCCAACCTGGGAGATCGCTCGACCACCTGACATTGGGGCAGGACAGTGATCTGATAATCATTGCGCCGGCAACGGCTAATTTCCTGGCAAAGATCGCACACGGCCTCGGCGATGATTTTCTCTCTACCCTCATCCTTGCAGCCACTGGCAAGATTCTTATCTGCCCCGCCATGGATACGGAAATGTTCACCAACAGCATCGTTCAGGCAAATATTCGGAGCCTGAAGGAGGCTGGTTTCGTAGTTATGGAACCTGAGGAGGGCGTTTTGGCCAGCGGGCGAGTTGGGGTCGGCCGGTTTCCCGATCCCCTGCTCATTGTGGAGAAGGCACGGTATCTGCTCACCGATCATGATCTTAAGGGATTGAAGCTGCTGGTCACGGCCGGTCCTACTTTTGAGTACTTTGATCCCGTACGGGTAGTTACCAACAGATCGACCGGAAAAATGGGTTACGCTCTGGCGAGGAGCGCATGGAGGAGGGGTGCACAGGTTACCCTGGTGACCGGCCCGACGCACCTTGACCCACCGACTGGGGTAAAGGTGATTCCGGTAAGTACGGCTGAAGAGATGAGGAAAGCTGTCTTNGACGATTACCCCAGCCAGGATGCCGTTATCAAGGCCGCCGCGGTNAGTGATTATAAGCCATTGCAAAGCGCTCAGGAGAAGGAAAAGAAGANGGGATCTCCCTTCATGGTTAAGATGGCACCCACGCCGGATATACTTGCCGAATTGGGGAAAAATAAGGGCAACGTGATCCTTGTGGGTTTTGCCGCCGAGACGACGAATCATCGAGCCAACGCAGTGGATAAGATTAAGCGTAAAAACCTGGACATGATCGTGGTCAACGACGTCAGCCGAGAGGACATAGGCTTTGCCGCAGACTCCAATGAAGTGAGAATAATCGATAGGGACGGAGACGAGGAAGTAGTCCCACTCATGGCAAAGGAGGATGTGGCGGATAAGATACTCGATAGGATCAAGCGCTTAAGGGCAGCCTGATATGAGAGAGGAGTTATCGGATTTGCTTATGCAGATTCAGAGGCAGCTGATCAGCAGCCGGGACATTGGCCTGGATGCTCCCCTTCTCTCTGCTGAGAGCTTGCAGTATCTCAAGAAAGGGCCCAACTCTGAGTCCGAAAGTAGTTTTGAGGCACCACCATGGAATAGCCTTAAGGAGTTGGAGCAACTGGTGAGTAAGTGTGAGCGATGTAAGCTGAGCAAAACACGGAGGAGTGTTGTTTTTGGTGAGGGCCCACCTCACGCGAGCCTGGCCTTCGTTGGTGAGGCCCCCGGAGTAGAGGAAGACATAGCGGGCAAACCCTTCGTAGGTGCTGCGGGGAAGCTTCTGACCGATATCATTGGGGCGATGGGTTTGAGGAGAGAGGAGGTTTACATCTGTAACGTCGTCAAATGTCACCCTCCCCACAATCGCGATCCTGAACCCGACGAGATTGAGCGGTGTCTTCCCTTTCTTCGGAGCCAGATTTCCCTCATAAAACCCGCCGTCATCTGTACCCTTGGCAGGATATCCGCGCAGAGCCTCATAGATAAAGGCTTCAAGATCACTCGGGACAGGGGCCAGTGGCACTCATTTATGGATATCCCTTGTATGCCGACCTATCACCCAGCTTACCTCTTGAGGTATCCTAATGCCAAGAGGCAGGTTTGGGAGGATGTGCAGGAGATAATGAAGAGGTTAGGATTAGAGAATCCGAGGAGGTTGAGAGATTAACACAGAGAAAAAACACAGAAAAGTTCTGTTTCTCCTTTTACTAACTGCTGTTAGCGTGAGCTTCTTCTGTCACTCCATAGAGGGCAAGCAGAATACCGCTATGGTTATCGAGCTTGAGGGTGCGATTAGTCCTGGCACCGATCAGTTCGTGATAAGGAACATCAAGCATGCTGAAAAAAATGAGTATCCCCTCGTCATCATCAGGCTTGATACTCCCGGTGGTCTCGATACGTCCATGAGAAATATCGTCAAGACAATCCTGAACTCCTCGGTGCCTGTTGTCGTCTATGTTGCTCCCAGGGGTGCGAGGGCGGCTTCAGCAGGGGTTATGATTACCATAGCGGCTCATGTAGCCGCCATGGCCCCCCAAACGAACATAGGCGCCGCCCACCCCGTTGCAGCTGGTGGCAAGGAGATTGACAAGACCATGTCTGAAAAGGTCGTTAACGATATGGTCGCTTATGCCAGAAGCATTGCAAAGGATAGAGGAAGAAACCAGGACTGGGTTGAGAAGGCCATCAGGGAAAGCGTGAGCATTACGGCTGATGTGGCTGTNGANAAGNAGGTTGTCGATGTAGTGGCTAAGGATATTGATGAACTCCTGAGCCTCTTAGATGGCAGGGAAATCGCACTGGATAAGGGAAAGGTGACCTTGAGGACCAAGGATCTCAACTTAACCTACGTTGCTCCAGGGTGGCGAGACAGGGTGCTGAAGACCATCAGCAATCCAAACATAGCCTATATCCTCATGATGATCGGTCTAGCAGGGCTCTATTTCGAGCTATCACATCCGGGCGCCATCCTGCCAGGCGTTGTGGGCGCTATCTGCCTCATTCTGGCCTTCTTTTCATTTCAGACACTGCCGGTAAACTATGCCGGCCTGCTACTCATTGCCCTGGCCATCATATTTTTCATAGCAGAAATAAAAGTTGCCAGTTACGGCCTCCTTTCGCTAGCCGGTCTCATCTCCCTCACCTTAGGCTCGATCATGCTGTTTGAGAATGTCGGGGTATCGCTACGACTCATGATGCCCACTATCGTCCTGATAGGCGGTTTTTTTGTAGGTATCGCCTTTCTTGCATTTAGGGCCTATAGGAGATCACCAAAAGGAGGTCGGGAGGGGCTCATTGGTGAAACCGGCGTCGTGGAGGAGAAAATCGATCCCAAGGGGCTCATATTCGCACACGGGGAATACTGGAAGGCTGCCAGCAAAGAGGTCCTTGAGGAGGGAGAGAAGGTGCGAGTCGTCGGCTCAGAAGGGCTCGAGCTGATAGTCGAAAAGGTGAAGGAAACGTAAGTCCACCAACGCGGTGGTGAAGGAACCAAAGGAGGTTGCCATGTCTATGTTTGCCATACTGGCCATCGTTTTGGCCATACTCTTCCTGAGCGCGGCGATCAAGGTGCTCAGGGAGTATGAAAGGGGTGTTGTTTTTCGGTTAGGGAGGGTCATTGACACCAAGGGGCCCGGCCTCATTATCATTATCCCCATCGTTGATAAGTTGATAAGGGTTAGTCTCCGTCTTGTAGCGATGGATGTTCCCCCCCAGGATGTGATCACGAGGGATAACGTTTCCGTTAAGGTGAATGCCGTGATTTACTTTAGGGTCATGGATCCAAATAATGCCGTCATTGAGGTGGAGAATTACCTTTTTGCCACCTCTCAGCTTGCACAGACGACCTTACGGAGTGTGTGCGGTCAGTCCGAGCTTGATGAGCTTTTATCCGAAAGGGATAAGATTAACACCACCTTGCAGGAGATTCTCGATAAGCATACAGATCCCTGGGGTATCAAGGTCTCCAATGTGGAGGTTAAGCATATCGATCTTCCGCAGGAGATGCAACGGGCCATGGCCAGGCAGGCGGAGGCAGAAAGGGAGCGGAGGGCAAAAGTCATCAATGCTGAAGGCGAGTATCAGGCCGCTACCAAGCTAAGAGACGCAGCCCAGATGATACAAGACTTCCCCTACGCCCTTCAGCTGCGCTACCTTCAAACCCTGAGAGAGGTCTCAGCTGAGAACAACTCAACAACGCTGTTTCCCATACCAATTGATCTGTTTAAGCCTTTCTTTAAGGGGGAGTAAGGCGAGGAGAGGACCATGAGCGCTAAGGAAAAACAAGCAGGTACGGAAAAAGATCTCGATCACATGACCGTCAAGGAGCTCAGGGCAGTGGCTGCTGAAACCACGGACCTCGTCGGTGTTCATGCCATGAAGAAGGCCGAACTCTTAGCGGCAATAAAAGAGGCGAGGGGTCTCAAAGAGGAGAAAGCGCCAAGGGAACGCGTTGCAGAGGCTGCTATATCCGCCAAAACGCTCAAGGCGAAAATCGTAGAGTTCAAGACGAGAAGGGAAGAAGCCCGTCAGGCAAATGATAGGCGAACGATCCGAATCCTAAGGAGAAAAATAAACAGACTCAAGAAGAAAACGAGAAAGATTTCACCGGCATAACTTTCATATTCAAAGACCCCCTCCTTTAGAAGTCTCCCTCTCAGGGTAAGACCTTTTAGCATCATGGCTAGGCAGAATCCTCCTGATACACCGCACAAGGTAACCGCTGTTATCCCCGCCGCAGGGTCGGGCATGAGGATGGGTTCGCGCGAGGCAAAGCAGTTCCTCGATCTGGCCGGTATGCCTCTCTTAGCACTCACGTTGAGGCCATTTCAGGAGTGCCGTTTGGTCGATGGGATTGTCCTGGTTGTTCGTCGAGAGGATATTTCCTACTGCATGGGCGAGATAGTGGATGGATTCCATTTGAGCAAGGTCAAAGAGGTTGTGGCCGGTGGCAGGAGAAGACAGGACTCGGTAAGAGAGGGCATCGAGTCGGTGCCAGATGACTGCGGGTGGGTGCTCGTCCATGATGGTGTTAGGCCTTTCATCAGCGCTGAGCTCATCCAAAGGGTTATTAGGGGGACCCAGCAATTCAGGGCCGTAATTCCGGGCGTACCCTTGAAGGAAACCATCAAACAGGCGGATCGGGAGAACACGGTGATCAGATCGATTGATCGAGTCCATTTGTGGCTCATCCAGACACCTCAAATCTTCAGGCTTGATGATATTCGTCTGGCTCATCAGGAGGCTGTTAAGCAAGGCTGGAGAGAGGCTACAGATGATGCACTCCTGCTTGAAAAACTGGGCATACCAATAAAGATAATCAAAGGGGAAGAGGGCAACATTAAGGTAACGACACCCCATGACCTTGAGCTCGCTCGATTCCTTATATCAACCCGGTCACATCACCTATGATCATTAGAGTCGGAACTCGAGCCAGTCAATTAGCCCTAGCTCAAGCACAGTGGGTCGTCGATCGCATCGCCGAGCGCTATCCTGATATCACCGTTGATGTAGTGAAGGTAAGAACCAGGGGCGATAGGATAGTCGATAGGCCCTTGAGTAGAATTGGGGGAAAGGGCTTATTTGTAAAGGAAATACAGGAAGCACTCCAAAGGGAAAGGATAGACGTAGCGGTGCACAGCCTCAAGGATGTTCCTGTTGAACTACCGGAGGACTTGTGTATCGGTGTGATTCCTCAGCGCGAGGATCCCCACGATGTTATGATCTCCCGGGACAACGTAGCCCTTAAGGATCTGCCGGCAGGATCCTCTATTGGAACCAGTAGCCTAAGACGTGCTGCTCAACTTCTCCACTGCCGCTCGGATCTCAACATACGCCCTATGCGCGGAAATCTGGACACCAGAATGACAAAGCTACACACAACTGATATTCAAGCCATAATCGTGGCGGCAGCGGGCTTGAAGAGGATGGGATTGAGGGGCAAGATAGCCGAATATATTCCATTCGATCTGATGCTGCCTGCAATAGGACAAGGCGCATTGGGCCTCGAGCTCCGAAAAGAGGATGCACAAGCAATCGATCTGTTGTCATTCCTGGATCACTTTCCAACGAGGGTGGCGGTAGAGGCTGAGCGAGCTTTCCTGCTGGAGCTTAAGGGGGGCTGTGAGCTTCCGGCTGCAGCTCTGGCAGAGCTTAGTGGACAGTCAATTCATGTCGATGGCCTGGTGGCCAGTCCCGATGGCATCAGGCTAATTCGAGACACGACTGAGGGCTCGGTGAATAAGGCACGTGAACTAGGAGCAACCCTTGCCAGGACTCTCTTAGACGCAGGTGCCAAGCAGATTATAAATGAGATCTATGGAAACACCTGAGAGCCGCTGAAGGGGTTAAGTTGGCGAACACATCATCCAAAGGCGTGGTTTACTTGATAGGCGGTGGGCCGGGTAGCCCAGATCTTGTCACCCTAAAGGGCAAGAAATGTATTCGGAGGGCGGATATCGTTATCTATGATTACCTGGTGAGCGATTCCCTGTTGTCGTTGGCAGGCAGCGAGGCAGAGCTCATTTATGTGGGTAAGCAAAGCGGTCAGCATACCATGAGCCAAAGGGAGATCAACAAGCTATTGATAGAGAAGGCAGGCCAGGGCCTACGAGTGGCAAGGCTCAAGGGAGGCGATCCTTTCATCTTTGGAAGAGGTGGGGAAGAGGGTATGGCATTAGCTCGAGCGGGTATACCATTTGAGGTAGTTCCCGGAATAACCTCCGCAATAGCAGTTCCTGCATACGCGGGTATTCCCCTGACACACCGTGCGTATGCCTCAACGGTGAGCTTTATCACCGGACATGAAGATCCTACCAAGGAAACATCAACTATCGATTGGGGCGCCTTGGCTCAATCCTCCGGAACCTTAGTTTTCCTTATGGGGATTGGCAACCTACCTAACATAGTGCAAAAACTCATGGACTGGGGTCGGCCACCCGAATGCCCGGTGGCGGTTATCGCAAACGGTACGACTCCCAATCAGAAAACGATAACCGGAAGGCTTGACGGCATTGTGCCCAAGGCGAGAAAGGCTAGGCTCAATCCTCCGGGAGTTATTGTTGTTGGAAATGTGGCGGCTTTGAGGGAGCATCTCAACTGGTTTGAGTTAAAGCCGCTTTTCGGGAAGACGATCTTGGTAACAAGACCGGAGGAACAGGGTGCTGAGTTTATGGAAGCCCTGTCTGACCTTGGTGCCCAGTGCCTTCAACTCCCCACCATAAGGATTCAACCACCAGCATCCTGGAGGGAGCTCGATCAGGCGATAGCACACCTGCCAGAGTACGATTGGATTCTTTTTACGAGCGTCAACGGGGTCAAATATTTCTTCGAACGAATCGGGGTTGCTGAAAAAGACGGGAGGTGTTTGAGTGGGGTCAGGATTGGTACCATAGGCCCTAAAACCGCCCAAGCGCTTACCGAAAGAGGGATTAGGCCCGATCTGCTGCCGAGCAGGTATTGTGCTGAGGGGTTAGTGGAAGAACTAGAGAAGGTAGCGCTCAAGGGAAAGGGGATTCTCATTCCGAGACCGAGGATCGCAAGGGACTACCTTCCTGAAAAACTCAAGGCTCTTGGAGCAACAGTAGATGTGGTTGAAGCGTATCGGACGGTTCAGCCGGATTATAGCCACGAAGAGCTAGGCGGCTTTTTTGGAAAAGGCACGGTACATATGATTACCTTTACCAGTCCCTCAGCCGTTGACAATTTCGTGGCGCTGGTAGAGGAAAGATTGCCTGCCATGGAAATCCGCAAGACACCCGTTGCCTGCATAGGACCCATCACTGCCCAACGGGCACAGGTAATGGGATTTACGGTAGCCGTGGTACCTTCCGAATACACGGCAGATGCCCTTGCAAGGGCTCTCGTTGAGTTCTACTCAGGGGTGCAATCTTAGGTTCTCAAATCCACTATTGCAGCCCCCACACCGTTCGTGAGGCTTGCACCACGGTGTCTTGAATCGTTGCCGAGCACAAGAGCAAGCCGTAGGGGTTTTCGACATCTCCCGATGGTCTTTTATAGCTAATGTTCTCCCCAGTGCCCGAGAGGAGCACCCCCCCAGCTTCGGAGGCAATAACATCGCACGCACAGGTATCCCAGAGCTTTGTCCCTCTGGCAGGGTGCACGTACAGGTCTGCAACTCCTTCTATCACCATAGACATCTTCCTGCCGACGCTTCCCGAGGGAATTTCAGCCCTGATTCGCAGCAGTTCAATAAGGCGGTCTATCTTAGGATCCCGGTGTGAGCGGCTCACGGCAATTCGCAGCTGACTCAGATCCGGGTTCTCTTGAATCCTCACCTGCGATAAGCTATCCCCCTGAGAGAGGGAGCTCCTAAACGCGCCAAGCCCTTTGCACGCATAAAATTCCAGCCCCGTCGCTGGATGGACTACCACCCCGACAGTAGGTTCGCCATTGTGGGTCAGGCCTACCATGGTAACGAACTCGCCATTGCGCTTGATGAAATCCTTGGTACCATCCAGCGGATCAACCATCCACACCCATTCCGCTCCTGTCCGATTCCACGTGTTCGGCTCCTCCTCGGTGAGGATCGCATGCTCGGGAAAATGATCCCTGAGCGTTCTCTTGATAGCTCGGTTTGCTGTCATATCCGCCGAGGTTACCGGATCATCTGCCCCCTTTTCCCTGATGTCGATATCTCTACCTGCGAGGTATTGTCCATAGATTTCCGCTACTTCCTCCGCACCGAGGCGAGCAGCTCGTCGAGCAGCATTTAATAAATGTTCATGTTCCTCAGTCACGACAGGACCCCAGTATCCCTAGCTACCTTACCGAAAGAGTTGACAAATCCGCTACATAGGGTTAGATTGCTTCGCGTCAAGGCAGAGCCTCTTAGCCGAAGTGGCGGAATTGGTAGACGCGCTAGGTTCAGGACTTAGTGGGTGTACGCCTGTGCGGGTTCGAGTCCCGCCTTCGGCACCACCAAAGACAAGGGGCTAGCCCTGCGTGGGCCGGCTCCTTGCCCGCTATTGTGCCTCCTCAACAATATCAACGATATTATCTTCCCGAAAACTAACTATCTCGTTCTTGCTGACAGAGGAGGTTGCCTTACAAATGGTTACACGACCCTCGATGGTATTACCGGATATCTTCTTTATCCGAGTACATACGCCATCGTCTTTCGCAATCTTTTCATCGACGCTAATCCAGACGAGATCGCCAACCTTTGGTTTCCTTGATCCTGATTCCATCTCTCCCCCATTCAGTGTGATCGGCCTCGGCTCTCTCATTTCCTCATGCTTGCCCTGAGAAAATGGTTCACGAGCAATGCTATGAGCGCGCCAAAGGCGAACACATCGAGCACATTAATCATTTGAAGAGGGCCACCGACTGATGCAAATCGATACGCTATGGCAGCGGTGATCACGAGCCAGTACAGTACTGCAAAACCTGCCGTCAGAGGCCAAATCACATTCTGCTTACATTTCGGGCACCGAAACTTCCTAAATCCCAAGAAGCTGAGCTTCGGAAATGCCTCAAAGTTGTGAATACAGTTTCTACAGTAAACCTGCTGGGGTGACTTCTGCCTCGCCATCATATCACCTTTTTTCAACAGCGGTCACTGTATGATCAGAGTATGACGGTCTTTCCGTCATAGAGACTCTTGAATTGGGCGATCGTCTTTTTCCACTCCGCGCTGTCGATATCGTATTCGGGCTTAATGAGGTTGGATATGACGATTGCCTTGCATAAGTCACTCATTTGTTGGCGCAGCTCATCGTCCCTTCTTGCCTTTAGCTCATTGGCTGCATTTATTTCAAGGGAAAGTTGGTAGCTTTTCCCCGCCAAGGTATGGTTTTGGAGGGCGTAAAAGGCGATGGCCGCCGCAGCAACTGCTGTAATGATGAGCCAAATTGCTTGGAATTGCCGCGTAGGAGCAACAAAATAAAACACAGCGCCAGCGATTACGATTATGAGCCCCCATTTCATAACGTCGAGTAGTCTTTCTTTCACTGAGTTACACCCCCTTTCGGATGAAAGAGCCAGAAGGCTTTTGTCTAGGACTTTCCTTATTTATCATATCCCCTTGATTTTGAAAAAGACATATTGAAAGTTTACTTCAATAAAGGTTGATCTAATAACAGGTTTTCATCGAAAAATGAGGCAGATAAACTTATCATGTCAGCTGGTTAGATGTATTTATTTAACTATTTTATGAGTATGATGATGCGCTTTACAAATGGCGTCTTTCCCTCCCCAGCGTCTCCATGAGCGCAGAGAGAAAGCGCTTCCGAACCCCTTAGCGGAACGGTGAGTCATTGAAACCGGGGAACAACTTTGTTATTGTTCATCAAGTAACAAGAGCCGACGTGTACTATTTCGAGGCAATGGGGGTTTTCAGCTTTGGACCCGGCAACGTGAGGGAGCTTTTGTATGTTTGAGAAGCGCTTACAGACATTGAGAACCAGATTTGAGGGTCTTGGGGTAGATACTGTCTGGATTATACAACCGGAGAATCGTCGGTATCTGTCTGGTTTCAAGGCAACTGATGGTCAGCTAACCGAATCCTCCGGTTCCCTTCTTATCTCACTCGATAGGGCCCTTCTGCTTACTGACCCGCGTTACACTGCGCAGGCGGAGCAAGAGGCATGTGGTTTCGAGGTAATAACGTATAGAGAAGGCGTGGTTAACGCACTGCCAGAGCTTTTTGATCGGCTGCATATCCGAAAATTGGGATTTGAAGCAGCCTATCTGATCTGGGAGCTCCATCAAAAGGCATTGGAGAAAGCTTCACAGCACGCCCCAGCCATTGCGCTTGTGCCGCTTTCAAGCCTCGTTGAGGATCTGCGGGAAACTAAGGAAACTCAGGAAGTTGAGGCTTTGAGCACATCAGCACAGCTCATGAGCGCTGTTCTGACGCAGGTAATTGATGAGCTGAGGCCAGGTCAGGCCGAAAGGGATGTTGCTTGGAGAATTGAGACCCTGATCAGAGAGCACGGTGCCGATGGAGCGGCCTTTCCTCCAATTGTTGCATCCGGCCCAAACGGTGCGTTGCCCCATGCTGTTCCGAGCGACAGGACGTTAGAGGAGGGTGAACCGATCATACTCGACGTAGGGGCCATGGTCGATGGCTACTGCTCAGATATGAGCCGAACCGTTTTCCTCGGCGAGCCGATGGCGGATTTTAAGCGAGTCTACATGATTGTGAGGGAGGCACAAGTTGCAGCAATGGAGTCCATTCGACCTGGGATGAAAACCGCTGATGCGGACTCCATTGCCCGAGAAATCATAACTAATGCCGGCTTTGGTGATTTCTTTGGGCACTCACTTGGTCACGGAGTTGGTCTCGCTACACATGAAAGCCCTGCGGTCGGTCCGCTCAAGCCAAAGGTACTGAGAGACGGTATGGTTTTCACAATCGAGCCTGGAATATATTTGCCTGGGAAGGGCGGTGTTCGGCTGGAGCAAATGGTCACCCTTGAGGACGGAAAGGTAAGGATTTTGACGGGTAACAATAACTTCTACTCATTTTAGTGTGACTGAGCTGTGCCCAAACAAGAAGAGACCTCTCAATATTATCTGTTAGATCAGTTCATGAATCAGCTCAAAGTGGAGCGTGGTTTGTCAGCGAATACCCTTGCCGCCTATAGTCACGACCTGCTCACCTTTTTTGATTTCCTAGGGCGAAAAGGGGTTGCCCCGCTCGAGGTTACCCAGGACGACTTGATAGCCTATGTAGGCGAAAAGAGGCCACATTTATCGGCGAGGTCCCTCGCCCGATGCCTTGTCTCCATACGGATGTTTTACCGCTTTTGCGTAAGTGAGGAAAAAATCGAAACGAACCCCGCTCGATTGCTCGGCATACCGAAACTCCACCAGCATCTGCCCGATATCTTAAGCAGGGATGAAGTCGAAGCGTTGCTCTCACAGCCAGATGTTCAGACAGTCTTGGGCAAGCGCGACAAAGCAATGCTCGAACTGCTCTACGCAACCGGATTGAGGGTTACCGAATTGATCGACCTTCGCGTAAACAATATCAACCTAGATGCTGGATTTGTCAGGACAATGGGGAAGGGCTCAAAGGAAAGAATTGTTCCGATGGGCAGTCAGGCCGTGGATGCCCTCAGACAGTACTTGGGAGGTGGCAGGGCGTCGCTTCTCAAGAGGGGAGGGTCGTCCTGCCTCTTCCTTAGCTCCAGAGGAAGGTCCATGACCAGACAGGGGTTTTGGAAAATAATAAAGGGCTACGCGCTGAAGGCTGGCATAGTAAGACGGGTTACACCTCACACCCTCAGACATTCATTCGCAACCCATCTTTTGGAGGGTGGGGCTGATCTGAGATCGGTGCAAGTTATGCTAGGGCATTCTGATATCTCCACAACCCAAATTTATACACACGTAGCTCGAGAAAAACTGCGGAGCATTCATGAAAAATATCATCCGAGGGCCTGAGGGACTGGAGAGGCTAAGGCCTCGGAGCATTTCGTTTTTTTGTTTGACTAAGGGCAAATTCCGACTATAATACCTAACAAATGGCGCGGGGTGGAGCAGTCTGGTAGCTCGTCGGGCTCATAACCCGAAGGTCGGTAGTTCAAATCTACCCCCCGCTACCACGTGATATGAAGGGTTTAGGAGGTTTTCTTAAACCCTTTTGTCATTTCTTGGCATGCCGCTTTTAGCTCTATTTTCAACGCACGCTTGTGACTGTTTAACATCGTGGCTCTGCCTGCCTCCCTCTGGGGCTGTTTTCTGTGGAATTCACGTGAATTCTCATTTAAGATCATAATCCTTAACCAAATCAGTGGAGCGTGCTTATGATTAGAGCACTAACCTCAGCACGCGCATTTGGGAGGTGCCAAAATGGAAGGGAAGAAATTTACAAAACTTGCACTTGTCATTTGGATCATGCTCATCACGATGGACATTGGCATCAGAGTGTTCTCAGGCTTTTCAAGCGTTGAGGCTACAACCAAAGTGCATTATAGAGTTGTTTCAGCTAAGCCAATAAAGACATGTGCGGAGTATGAGGAGCTTCTCAATAGAATGGCCGGACACGGCTGGGTGTTTGATCACTTTATCGAGGCAGCGGATATAGCGGTCTTTCGGAAATAGCGTAACAGTCATGATGATCACTGGGTTATTCGATGAGATATGCTCGTCTGGCTGAATAATCATGTGTTCCCAGCTTCAATTTACCCTGGTTTATGCTTGAGAATTCTACAGCCAGGATTGGGAGCGTGCCTGTTATCCGAGTGCTCAGGAACGGTAATTTGGATTTGCAAATGAGTATCTAGGTGGCTTGCTGGATAAGGGTTGGTGGTATTATCTCAGTTTTTCAAATTTTGAGTCGAAGACTTTGCGTCTTATCTTGTTTTTGGCCTGCTCTGTGAGCTTCACATTCCCATCATTCCAAATCATACCCCGGTTTCTTACTCTAAATATGCCCAAGGAATCCTCTGCACATTTTTCACACACCGCAATTGATTCCTCGTTGGTTTCCTCATCATGTATGGGTGGATTTGCTGAGACGAGCATCATGGGACTCGTCTGCTCTGCTTTAAAGGAGACCCCAGCCAGTTTTATGCAGTCGCAATCGAGCTGGAGAAAAGCGATACCCACTGTGTTAGAAAACTCCTTGAAAATGAGACGGCATACATCGTCCAATACCTCTCGTTGGTAGTTTGTGAGAAAGTTCATTCTCCCCCTCCGCTTTAATGATTCCTTGTTTCCGGCCGCTCCCGTTTCTAGATCTCCCTGCAAATTGTTTCCCAATCCATCTTCCCCACTGTCGCTTGAGTGTCTTTTCGGCACCATTTGCAGAAACCTTTACCACCATCCTTTCCACGAGCACCTGGGGATCTGAGAGATACCAACAATCGGCTTCGCGCAGCGAATCCTCTCGTATGTTTCCAGTCAGCAGGGCAGATAGGAAATAACTACAATGATGTTCTGATANCGCTCAAGTCCCTGGAGCAAGCATGACTGCGAGGAATCTATGTCTCTTACCTCGGTATATGGCTTTTAGTAGCAGTTTGGGTTGAGGGGACTTCGTCCGGTTCGGTTTGCAAGCTTAGGAGCGTTGTTTTAGCTCATCACAGTATTTCCCTAACGCGTTAAGGTGGATTCTTCCGTTTTCATAGTCCTCTGGATAAATGACCATCCTGCTACCCAAAACTTCAAAACTATCTGCGTCCATCATCATAAAACCCATAACCAGTGTTATCTGAAAGGTGCTTTCCCACCTACTGACCCACTGCTCCAGGTTTCCCATCAATTCATCCTCCGCGGTCTTGCCTAGTTGCCTTTTTTCTTCTTCATCCACCTTTCACTCCTGTTTTTGATTTTCTGACGCGTTCGTGTTGCTGAGCATCTCCATTTCTGGCCCTGATGTCAATAAAACGCTTGCTTTTCTCCACTAACAAACGTATAGGCGAATGGATAGAGGGGAAGATGATCCTTAGCCGGTCCTTGTGATCGAACGGACAACGGTATAATTGTAAAGGGGTTGGTCACATATGAAAAAGGCAGTTATTGCAGTGTTCCTCAGTATCAGCGTCTCCATGGCATTTTGTGCCCATGGGTTAGCCGGACAGTTTAAGGTTACCAAAGTCTATGACGGAGATACCATCATGGCTGAAGGGCATGACATTGTCATCTATGTTCTTCTAGCAGGCATCGATGCCCCTGAGCTGAGTTCAGAAGATAAGGAGCTTGACCAACCGTATGCACGGGTAGCCAAGCGTTACTTGGAAAGGATGATCCTCAACAAATCCGTTGAGATCAAAGGCTATGGTATCGGTGCGTATCCATACAATCATCTCATCGGTGAGGTGTATGTTGAAAATAGTAACGTCAATATCGCCATGCTTGCAAAAGGTCTTGCCGAGGTATCGTCGGGAGAGCCGCCCTCCGGGCTGGATATCGGTCGCTACGAAGACGTCGAAAGGACTGCCAAAGCGAGTGGTATGGGAATGTGGTCCCTCGGAGACAAGTACGTTAGTCCTAGAGAGTGGCGTAAGGCGCGTATGCTGAAATAGGGGCGAGCAAACGTTACTGTTGACGTCTTCTCACCGTCATTGACAACATCCTTATCCCCGAAACAAATCATTAGAACCTACACGATCTTTCGGAGCTCTCCGTGTGCAGCTTCATGGTAATACTCGCAGCCCTGTGCGTACTCACCGTTTCAGGTGAATGTATTTCGGCCCGATTCTTTTTTACCCTTGGACCTGAACTTCGGTATGTCCGTGGAAACTTAACCTACCACATCAGCATCGATAATCCATGGGCTGCGGGAGGCCATATGGAAAGCGAATTGGAGTTTCCTCTGGATAATTTCATGGCAGGGTTACATATCGTGGTCGGAACTCGACATGAAAGTGCAGGGGGCCAAACGAAAGGTCGTTTAGGTGTCCGTTGGCTTGGGGTTGTGGACGGGCACGCGGCAATCGTGAAGGATTCTGACTGGATTGAAAACGATGTCGCCTTAGAGGGAGCTGTACCACATACAGGCAGAGATCTATATAGGGAATCAGATGCCTGGCTCAGGGGTAGCATCATTGACCTGAATTATGTGCACTATTTCAGGGTTGATAAGAGCTGGGCTCTCGGCCCCATGCTCGGCTTCAGATATGAGGAGTTCAAATACGACATCTATGGGTACAGCGGAATCCATTGGACTACTCCGGTGTCGGGTGAGGGTAAAGTTTTGGATTATAGAGTGACGTCCCGATTCCCTATGTGGGGATAGCCTCTGAGGGAAGGCTCAGTGCGAAGCATCAACTCCGCCCTGCACTTGGCTACTCCAAATGGGCCAGGGCGAGCGATCGAGATGATCATATTCTGCGATACAAACTGAGCGAGGCAGTGTGCAGGGGTGAAGCACACTTAGCCAGTGTTGGGCTGGACTGGGTTTTTCTTCCGCAGCGGATTCTCGGTGGGTCCTTCGAATATGTAGACATTGATACCACCGGAAGGCAATACCAGGGATTTTATGGGGGTCCCTCGGCGGGAAATACCTATGTGGTGGATGATAGGATAACGTCCTTTGTTTGGGCAGGCGTCGTGAGGGTCACCTATGAATTCTAGAGGGAAAACTGGCGTCCTTCAGGTTATAATCTTTTTTATCTTTTCCGCCTTTTTCTTCATCTTCATGCCTTTCTTCAAGGCTGGAATTTGCTCTACCACCTTTTGTGAAAGCTCCTTTTCTAAAAAGCTTTGCTCCTGCCCGTCGCCTTGTTCGCCTTCCCGCGTTTCATCACTGAGGCTCATATCCCGTTTGACCTTTCGGAATTCCCGTATAGCGCCTCCAAGCCCCTTCCCAATCTCCGGCAGCTTTTTGGCGCCGAAGATAAGCACGATAATCACCCCAATGACTAAGAGCTCCGGCATGCCCAGACCGAACATAATAGTACCCTCCCTATCTACATAATTATGTTATTGCTTCACCTTGTTAATGATTTCTGCAATATTCCAGTTGACAAGAAGTCTCACCCTTTCATTCTCTTTTCTATTTCTATACACGAGGTAGCCCTTATCCATTCCCTCACCGAAGAGATCTCTCGTCAGCACTACGTCCTGCTTACAGTATTCGGTCAATTTCTGCATTTCTCCTGCCTTGTACCATTCAAGGGCCTGCAGACCATCCGCGCGCTTCTCCCTGCCTAGGGTTTCCTTCACCAGGTGGTCAAGGCTCAGCCTGAATCCAAGCCTTCTGTAAACATCCTCAAGGATATCGAAGGTTGGTATTTTCTCTAAGTCCTGGTTTGTATAGGGTGCAAGCACAGCATAATCAAACCTCTTAATGTTGAAGCCAACGACCAGATCCGCTTTCTGCAGATGCTCAACGAGCGCGCTGATCTCATCCTCACCATAGACACGGAAGCGATCTTCTAAACTGTCGAATACGACGGCTACCGACACCATCATGAGGTGCATGTTCTGCCAGCCACCCACCTCAGCTGCGGACTTCTTGGTCTCCAGGTCGAAATATATGACCCTGTTTTGAGCCTCTTTTTCCGGTTCTCCCTGGCTCGATGGGAGGGTGATGGGAGGCTCGAGTTCTTGATGCTCTATATCACCCAGGGACCTTACGCCGGTGAGGGCCTCCAGGATCAGTATGCCGGCCTTCTTGTCCAGCGGCTTGTTGCCAGAACCACAACGTGGAGAGTAAATACACGCAGGGCAACCCTGTTCACAGGGGCAGCCCACAATGAGATCTAGGGTCTTTTCAAGAAGCCTAAGTATGATATCAAATCCCCTCTGGGCAAGCCCTACTCCTCCCGGATATCCATCATAGATAAAGATAGCGGCCTTTCCCACTTGGGGATGAAAGGTGCAAGATATGCCTCCGATATCGTTTCTGTCACACAGTGCAAACAACGGAAAAATACCAATGGCTGCGTGCTCTATGGCATGTATTCCACCCATAAAATGGAGCTTCTCCTCCCTCACCATACCTCTAATCAGATCCTCGATTTCCACCCAGAGCCCTACTGTCTCGAATGTCTGGGGAGGAAGATCGAGCGGGAAGACACCAATCGATTCCTGACCAGGAACCCGTCTTTTTTCATAGCCAGTTACGGTTTCGGTGACCTTCAGTTCGCCAAGCTTCACCACGAACTGGCCCCTCGGCTGGCTCTTGGTGATTTTGATAATCTCTGTTTCCTTTTCCGATCTCACTTGCGTGAAGTATCCAAGGTCTGTAGGTCGAGTGATGATATCCCTCTTTTCGATGACGAGCCGCTCAACCTGATAGGGACTTGCCCTGTGGAGATACACTGCCCCAGGATGACACTCCTTAAAGGCCCTGATTCCATCAATTGTTCCAATAGCTACGCCTGTGTGTGAATCAAATATTGTGTAGGTCTCTCCAACTGAGCGAATGTCCACCTTGAGGTGCGGATTTTTTATGGTTGAAAAGTAGCGTTTCTTCCCCTCACTGGTGCGACTGAGCTTCCCAGCAGCCTCCAGCACATCCAGATGCCCTGCAAGATCATGACGCCAGAGCTGAGCATCATCCAGAGTAAGGGGAACTTCGGCCGCCGCGCATGGTAGGTGAGCTCTAACGACATGGGGGTTTTCCGGGTCAATCACGGCGGCCTCGAACGATTGGTCGAAGAGATGTGTCGGGTGCTGGATGAAATACTGGTCGAGCGCATCCTGATTAGCAATAAGGACTATGAGAGAGTCCCGTGCCGAGCGTCCGACCCTGCCGCCCCTTTGCCAGGTTGTAATGATGGTTCCTGGATAACCCACGAGTATGCAAACATCCAGGTAACCAATATCAATGCCCATCTCCAGTGCGCTGGTCGATATAACCCCGAGTAGCTTTCCTCGAACCAACTTCCTTTCAATGGCCCGGCGTTCCTCGGGAAGAAAGCCCGCTCTGTAAGAGCTGACCTTGTCCTCCAAGCTTGGGGATAGCTGTTTGACCCACATATGGATGAGTTCGGTAACCTTTCTTGATTGGGTGAATGCAATGGTTCTTAACCCGAAATTGAGGCACTGGATGAACAATTGAGTTGCCAGAAAATTAGTGCTGGTGGTTGGATTCAGAAAGAGAAAATGCTGGCCAGATTTAGGCGCACCACTGTGTGAAATTACTTCTACTTCTTTTCCAATCAGATTTTTGCCCAGGTCATCGGGGTTCTGAATGGTGGCGGAGGAAAGTATGAATTGCGGTGTTGTGCCATACAAAGAACAGATCCTCTTGAGCCTTCTCAATATCTGAGCAAGGTGTGAGCCGAAAATCCCTCGATAGGTATGAACCTCGTCAATAATAACGAAGGCTAGGTTCGAAAACAGCTCAGCCCATTTTTCATGATAGGCTAAGATACCCCTGTGAAGCATGTCGGGGTTGGTTAAAATGATATTTGGAAGCTTCTTTTTGATTTTGTTTCTGTCTCCGGGCGGTGTATCGCCATCGTAAATGGTGGCAGTGATTGGAGCAAATGGTAGTTCAGCAACAAACTCAGAGAGATTCTTTAGTTGGTCCTGCTCAAGTGCTTTGAGGGGAAAAAGATAAAGTGCTCTCAGGGTTGGTCGTCCGAGGATGCTTTCGGCAACCGGTAGATTATAGATGAGGCTCTTTCCACTGGCGGTGGGTGTGGATATCAATACATTGCGTCCCTGTTTTATCTTTTTGATACCCTCAGTCTGATGAGAATAGAGTTTCGTCACGTTTAGTCTCTTGAGAATATCCACAAGCGGTTGCGTTACGATCTCAGTGGTGTCGTAATGGGGTTCTTGACGCGGAAGATAGTGATGATAGACGATCTGTGAACCGAAATCAGCGGATTTGCTTATCCGTTCAATAAAGCGTGATATTCCCGTTTTCGCCATGGTGTAGTCCGTTGTTTTTTGTCTAAATAGCTACCATATTTTTGCCGTTAAGGTAAGATAGGATGTGAAGATTTTATCCTGGACAAACAGTAGGATCTCCATTATTTTACCATGTTAAGGCATTTGAATGACCTCCTTGGCGCGATCTTTGCTCTGGAACTGTATAGGTGACCAAGGGGAGCAATTTGACCACCGTTGTGAAACTCTGCAATTCTATGTACCATGACCGAGAAAGGGAAAATACCCCCGATTGTTCATCTCTCCTACTCTAAAGGTGAGCTGATTATCAAAGAGGGTGATTATGGTATCTCAATCTATAAGGTTGCAAACGGGAGTGTTCGAATTTTTAGGAGACTTGGCGGACACAAGATAACGCTTGCAATACTGGGAAAGGGTGAGGTTTTCGGTGAGATGACATTCTTTAACTTTCTTCTCGAGCCGAGATCTGCGTCCGTGGAGGCCATGGATGATGTTGACCTCGAGGTGTGGCACCCTGCGATGCTGGCCGATGAATACAAAAAGATCTCTCCCATGCTCAGATACGTGCTTAAGCAGACCCTGAATAGGCTGCTGAGGCTGAATAAGGTTGTCGGTGACCTGGCAGCTAAGAGAAAGGATAAAACGAGGAGCGCTGTAGGGCAGTAGGGTAATTTCTGATCGGCAGGCGGAGGATAGTCGAAACATGGCCCTTGAAAGCTTCGTATACGGTTATATTGTCAAGGAAGAGGTGTTTCCTGACAAGGCGATAATAATTGAAGAGGGCAAGTACGGCGACTGGGTATATATCATCATGGAGGGGAGGGTTAAGACAAAAAAGCGCACCTCAAAGGGAATGCTTACCATCAATACCCTGGGCGAAGGCTCAGTCGTGGGCGAAGTGCCGTTTCTCAAGAAAACAGACCGATTGCGCACCGCATCGGTAATAGCTGACGGAGCAGTAAAACTAGGCCTGTTGGACAAGGATCGACTCGAAAAGGAATACGAGGCGCTCTCGCCCCCGTTGAAGAGTCTGATTAGGACGCTGGTTCTGCGCCTGGACGAGACGACCAAAAAGGCCAGTGTGCTTGCCCTCAGTTAATTTCCTACGCTGATTTGCCCCCCGCCAACAAGATCCCGCTTAAGGGGATTCCCATCGGTGCCGGCCGTTGCCCTTATTGATCTGGTAGCTTCTCCAGATCCTTAACGCCCTGATAGATGAGCTCAAACAGTTCGGGAATATCGCCTTCTTCAACACATGAGAAGGCGACCCTGATGTCGGTTTTTCCCAGTGCGATAACTCCTACCCCATACGTATCCAGGAGGTGAAGCCTCAATTTTTCTGGATCGATGGTCTTGAGCTTTAGACACATGAAGTACCCGGAGTTGAATGGATACACCTCCCAGGCGTCGGCATATTTCGCGTTGGCGAGCACTTTTTTGACTCGCCTAGCCCTGTCAAGCATCGTAGCAAATTTTTCTTCGGTTTCCCGTGGGTAACTATTGGAGGTAAGGGCGCCGAGAATAATGGATTGACTGAGGTTTGAGTCATTGGAAATGCTACCCCTTACAGCTCCTGCCGTCTTCCTCTCTAGGGCATCATAAGCATCCGTGGAAACCTCCTCCATTACGGCGCCATAGGTAACAAAACCTACCCGCAAGCCCCATACGTATGTTTCCTTTGTTGCCCCGTCTAGCTTTATTGCCATCATCCTTGGATGGGATGCGGCAAGTAATGCGAACATGGATTCCTTCATGCAGTGTTCGTCGTAGAAAAGCCCAAAATAGGCATCGTCAATGAGGGCTAAAACGTTATTGCCCTTCTCAGCCATGGTGATAAGTATTTCTTGAATCCTTTTGCCTTCCGTAAGCGTTGGAGTGTATCCCGTTGGATTGTTAGGGAAATTGAGCAGCACGATAATCTTCTTGGTATGGCCGGCCTGCTTCTCAAGAGCGGCTTCAAAGGCGCTCAAATTGAAACCCCCGTCCGAGGAAAACAGAGGGTACTGCTTTATGACTGCTCCATGGAGAACTGTCAGTATCAGCGTGTAATTTCCCCAGATTTTGTCAGGCATTATGACGACGTCGTTTTTGTCAATCCACATGTCAGCCGTGACGGAGAGCCCATGGGTTATCCCATTTGTCACAATGGGCAGGCTCACTTCCTTGCCCGTAAGGGAGGGGTTTTTGCTAAACATCTGTTCTTTCCATGCCTGGCGCAACTTCATCACGCCAAAGGACGGCGCGTAGTTCAACGAGTGCTCCGGATCCAGATTGATGAAGGACATCACCGACGCAAGGTGCATCGGAATTCCGTGCTCCGTTGCAATACCAATAGTAGCGTTATACTTGAAGGCCTTTTGCTTAGCCTCAGCACCTTGTGAGAGAATCCCCCGGGGAAAGTACAGCTGCTTTCCCCTGTCCGATAGCATATCATAGACATCCGGATTAGCGTTGGAAATGATCCCATTCAGTTCTTCAGCGATAGGGTTCATACTGCTTACCTCTTTCCTCATGTTAAAGCCTGATTGGAACTCACTGTCAATCTGCTTATGAGAAAAAGGACGTTAAAGAGATGGGAGATCCTCAGGGCTAGGATCCAATAATGTTATTGGCTATGACAATCCTCTGTACCTCTGAAGTCCCTTCATAGATGGTCGTAACCCTGGCATCCCGGTAGTATCTCTCCACGGGATACTCAGTGCTATACCCATAACCCCCATGGATTTGCACAGCTTGATATGCAACTCTATTAGCGGTTTCCGACGCGAACAGCTTTGCCATGGATGCCGCAGCCGTAAATCTCTCTTCCCTGTCCTTCATCGCCGCAGCATTTAGGGTGAGGAGCCGTGATGCCTCGGTTTGAACACCCATATCAGCAATCATCCAGCGGATTCCCTGAAATTTTGATATGGGGGTTCCAAATTGTTCCCTCTCCTTTGCGTAACTTATGGAGGCATCCAAACATGCCTGGGCGATACCCACGGACATCGATGCTATTCCTATTCTACCCTCATCGAGCGCGGTCATTGCAATAATAAAGCCGTCTCCCTCATCTCCCAGAAGACTCTCGACAGGCACCTCACAATCCTCAAACATGAGGCTCGTACAGTCTGAGGCCCTCTGCCCCATCTTGTCTTCCTCAGGCCCCACGTTAAAACCGGGCATTCCCTTCTCCAAGACAAAGGCACTGATACCCCTGTGCCTCTTGCTTCTATCAGTATAGGCGGTAGCTACAACAACGTCCGAGTTTTTCCCGCTAGTAATCCAGGCCTTTGTGCCATTGAGGATGTATTTGTTTCCATCTCTTTTTGCAGTTGACTTCTGGCTGGCGGGATCTGATCCCGCGCCTGGTTCCGTCAATGCGAAGCATCCGAGCTTTTCGCCAGCTGCCAAAGACTTTAGGTAATTCTCCTTCAGAAAATCAGACCCAAACCTGTATATGGGACCGCAGGAGACACTATTGTGTACGGACATAATGACGGCTGTAGAGGCGCAAGCATACCCTATTTCCTGAACGGCCAAGCTGTAGCTTACGGTATCTACCCCGGCTCCGTTATACTCAGAGGGGACGCTCATGCCCATAAGCCCGAGCTCACCCATTTTCTTGATAATATCGCCTGGAAATTCCTTAGTCTTATCCCTCTCGGCTGCAGTTGGTAATATGACCTCCCGAGCCAGGTCCCTCACCATGGCTTGAATCATTCTTTGTTCCTCATTCAAATGATAAGACATCTGCAACCTTACCTAGGGTGTATAGAGGACAACGAGCATCTCTGCTCTTTCGGAGCTCAGATTTCTAAGCTTATGTACGATAGAGGAGTTAAAGTGCAGCGAGTCCTCGGGACCCAAAACGTTCCGGTTGTCTCCAACCATAACCTCTATCTCGCCCTTCAGCACATAAATAAACTCCTCTCCTTCATGCTGGTAACTTGTGCCCTTGTGCTCGGAAACCGGGTCGATAAAAACCCTAAATGCCTTGAGATGCTTGTGAAGCGCCTCAGGCGTTAAGGTCTGATAACTGTAATTCTCCGTCCTTTTCCTAAAATCCTCTGCCTTCTTCCAATCAGCTTGATCTCGCTCTTCTTTTAACAGGATGCCGCTATCGATTTCCATGGCTCTCGAAAGCCGCAGGATAGTCGCCACCGCAGGCATGATATCCCCTTTTTCGAGGCTTGACAGGTAGTCCACGGAGAAACCGGTCTCATTAGCGAGGTAGTCCAAACCCAACCCTTTCTCAGTCCGCACCTCTTTAAGCCGTTCACCAAGAGGCTTTTGTGTTTTAGATCTGCGCATGGCGTACCTCCTTCATTTCACTGATTTGCCCTCACTTTTCCCTTGTCTTCCTCATTTGTGCCACCATTCTGACGATAAAGGCAAGGAGAAGCGTAGCGCTGATGAGGATAATCAGATTTGAGGCGAAGAAGGTCAGTATGAATGAGAACGGATCGGATATGCGATATGCCGTGAGCAGGAGATCAATTCCAAAGACGATAAAGAAGGCGGCCACTAGTGCTAAGGAGACCTGAGTAACCCACCAGGGGACCGTTTTTTCCATTATTTGGTACCTGGCCTCAGCTTTTTTGAAATAATGTTGTCACAGGCGGTATAGGGATCGATTTGTCTGTCAACAATCAACTGAACGGCATCCTCGAACTCTCCGGATTGGACGATATCAGATAAGACCTCCATGCTGATTCTGTCTCGTATCATCTCGACAAGATTGTTACGAGCTTTTTCATATCTGACTCTTGACCTCTTTTCCTCTGAGGACCTTAAGTAGGAGGCATGGTTTTCGATTTCATCTAAGATTTCCGCGATTCCCTTATCAAATACTGCTTGGGCAGTCAAGATAGGCGGTTTCCACCCGTTCTTATACCTCTTTTCGTCCATCTCGATCATCAACCTGATGTCGTTGACGGTCCTATCCGCACCTTCACGGTCTGCTTTATTAATGACGAAGATGTCACCAACTTCGAGGATGCCTGCCTTGAGCGCCTGAATATCATCTCCCATACCGGGTATCAGAACAATCAGTGTCGTATCAGCGCTCTGCACGATATCGATTTCATCCTGCCCGACGCCAACCGTTTCAACAAGAATGTAATCCTTGCCCATGGCATCGAGGACATCAATGGCGCTTCGGGTAGATTGGGTGAGTCCACCGAAATAACCCCTCGTTGCCATTGAGCGTATAAATACGCCCTCATCCATGCTATGTCGCTGCATCCTGACTCGATCACCAAGGATGGCGCCTCCGCTGAAAGGGCTGGTGGGGTCTACAGCAAGCACTCCAATCGTCTTCCCGGCCTTCCTCCAATGCGCTACCATCTGATCTACCAGCGTGCTTTTTCCTACGCCTGGTGCTCCCGTTACGCCTACAACATACGCCTTGCCGGTGAACGGATAAAGATCCTTCAGCACCTCTCGCGCTTCAGGAAGCATGTCATCAATGTCCCTGATCAACCGAGCAACTGCCCTCACATCTCCAGACACAATTCTTTGAGCAGCGTTCATATCGGTCAATATCAACTCCTCGGTCTCACGTTTTCCTCAACCCAGTTCACTATTTCCGGGAGCGGCGTCCCAGGTGTGAAGATTTCCTTGATGCCGGCTTTTTTCAACCGAGGGACGTCCTCCTCCGGAAAGATCCCACCACCACATACAACGACGTCATCGGCACCGTTTTCCCTCAAGAGCTCAACTACTCTGGGGAACAGGTACATGTGGGCGCCTGCGAGGCTTGAGAGCCCTATCATATCCACATCCTCCTGGATAGCTGCCTGCACGATTTCCTCTGGAGTCTGATGTAGACCAGAGTAAACAACTTCGAAACCCGCATCCCTGAATGCCCTGGCAATGATTCTGGCTCCCCTATCATGGCCATCGAGGCCCGGTTTTCCCACCAAAACCCTAATCTTTCTCCTTTGATTCATCCTCTCTTAGCGCTTGCTACCCTATGGTTACGTGGCTGCTAGTAGACCCCAGGATCCCGGTAGACCCCAAAGACATCCCGAAAGACATCACAGATCTCCTGCTCAGTGGCACATGCCTTAACAGCTTCCAAGATGGGATACATGAGGTTCTCATCCCTTTGAGCAGCTTCACCGAGCTCCTGCAGTGACTCCTGTACTTTCTTGTTATCCCTGCTAGACTTGACCTCAGCCGTCCATTGAATCTGCTTTTCTTCCAACTCTTGCTCTATCTCAAGTATCTCGACGGGAATGGCTTCCTCGGTAGCGTATTTGTTGACGCCGACCACGGTTTTCTCTCCACTATCTATCTGCATCTGATACTTATACGCAGCATCCGCTATCTCCAGTTGTGGGTAATTTTTCTCTATTGCTGCCACCATCCCTCCCATGTCGTCGATCTTTTTGATATACTCAAATGCCTCTTCCTCCATATCCCCGGTGAGTCGCTCGAGGAAGTACGATCCCCCCAGTGGATCGATCGTGTTCGCTACTCCAGATTCCTCTGCGATAATTTGCTGAGTGCGAAGGGCAATCGTGGCTGCCTCTTCGGTAGGCAGGGCGAGAACCTCATCAAGAGAGTTGGTATGGAGCGATTGGGTTCCCCCGAGCACGGCAGCCAAAGCCTCCAAGGCGGTGCGGATGATGTTGTTGTAGGGTTGCTGCGCGGTGAGCGAGCACCCCGCAGTCTGGGTGTGAAACCTAAGCCAGAGCGAGCGCGGATCTTTAGCCCCAAAGCGCTCCTCCATTATTCGAGCCCACATTCTCCTCGCTGCCCTAAATTTTGCGATCTCCTCAAAGAAATCCAGGTGGGAATTGAAGAAAAACGACAGCCTCGGAGCAAAGGAATCTACATCCAAGCCCCTTTCAAGGCCCCCCTCTACATAGGCTATGCCGTCTGCCAAGGTGAAGGCGAGCTCTTGAACTGCGGTTGAACCAGCTTCCCTGATGTGATAGCCGCTAATACTAATGGGATTCCATTTGGGGACTTCTTTAGTGCCGAACTCAATGGTGTCGGTTATGAGCCTCATCGACGGCTTCGGAGGACACATGAATGTCTTCTGCGCGATAAACTCCTTGAGCATGTCATTCTGGATGGTTCCCCCTATCAATCTTCTGTTGATGCCTCTGTTTTCCGCCATGGCGATATACATGGCCCAGATGACAGCAGCAGGTGGATTAATTGTCATAGAAGTGGTTATCCTATCAATGGGAAGACCCTCGAACAGTATTTCCATATCCTTCACGGTGTCGATGGCAACGCCGCATCTACCGCACTCTCCTCTGGCCTTCGGCGAATCAGTATCGTAGCCCATTAGGGTAGGCATATCAAATGCAGTGGAGAGGCCCGTCTGCCCCTCGTTAACCAGGAGGTGGAATCGCCTGTTGGTATCTCTGGCAGAGCCCAGGCCCGCAAACATCCTCATCGTCCAGAGTCTCCCTCGGTACATAGACGTCTGAACCCCTCGCGTAAATGGATACTGGGCCGGGAATCCTATGTCTCTCGTGTAATCAACATCCTCTATATCCAGGGGGGTGTACAGGTTTTTGATGGGACGATCTGAAACGGTGGAAAACCTCTTAAGCCTTTCGGTAGCCTTCGATGTGAACTCTCGAAAGAGCTCCTGCCATCGCTTATTATCTTCCTGTATCTTCTTTAAGCTTTGCTTTTTAAACATTGTAGCCCTCTGCCTATAGTTTACCCAATACAGCACTGGCTATCGTGTTTTTTTGGATTTCCCTTGTTCCCTCGTAGATTTCCATTATCTTTGCATCCCTGTAGAATCGCTCCACTTCATATTCCAGCATGTATCCGTATCCTCCAAACAGCTGTATAGCCTCATCGGCAACTTCCACGGCCACCCGTCCGGCATACATCTTTGCGATGGAGGTCAGCTTAGGGTCCACGTTTCCCTGATCGAAATTCCATGCCGACTTGTACACGATGAGACGTGCCGTCTCAATCTGGGTAACCATATCGGCCAATTTGTGTTGTGTAACCTGAAACTGGGCCAATTTCCTTCCAAACTGGCTTCGCTCCTTTGTGTAGGAGAGGGCCCGGTCAAAGGCCCCCTGCGCGATACCTAGAGCTTGCGCTGCTATCTCAATTCTGCTTTCATCGAAGAACTCGAGAACCTGATAGAAACCCCTGTTTTCCGCGCCAATAAGGTTTGAGGAGGGGACCCTTACATTATTGAATGAGAGCTCTGCAGTTGAGGTCATCTTGATTCCCATCTTCTCACCCACATCGGCAGCGCTAAAGCCAGACGCATCCCGCTCAACTATGATGGTGGATTGCCCACGGTAGGTAGGGTTGGCCTCTGGGTCGGTTTGGCAGAGAACAACTACGAAATCACTCATGGTCCCGTTGGTGATGAAGGTCTTAACGCCATTGATCCGGTACTCATCTCCGTCCTTTACCGCGGTTGTATCCATGAGTGTGATGTCGCTCCCATGGTCTGGTTCGGTAAAACCCCCGCTTGAAAGCGCCTTCCCCTTGGCAACGGGAATGAGGTACCTCTTCTTCTGCTCATCGCTGCCAAATCTTAGGATAATCTCAGAGGAAAAATCAGCGAGACTCATGGCAATGCCGATGCTGGAGTCCTGTCGGCAGAACTCCTCCACCACAAGCGTGTTCTCGAAGATGCCATATTCCTGCCCGCCATATTCTTCGGGAAAGTGAATACCCACAAAACCGAGTTCAGCGGCCTTTTTAAGTATCTCTGTTGGAAAGCTGTGGGACCGCTCGTGTTCAAGAGCAATTTCCTTGTCGAATTCCCCTTGCGCAAACTCGCGTGCTGCTTTCTGTATTGCCTCCTGCTCCTTGTTCAGTTTGAAATCCATCGTCTTCCTTTCTCTAGGCAAGCGTCCCTTTGAAATTTGGTTTTCTTTTTTCCAAGAAAGCCCCCATACCCTCGTGGCTATCCTCGCTGGCCATGCATAAGCCAAATGAATCCGATTCCACAGCACAACCGATCCTTAGATCCTGGTCATACCCCCTATCGATGGTTTCCTTCACGGCGCGCAGCGATGCCCTTCCCTTGGAGGCCAAAAGCTTCGCCACCTTCACGGTCTCCTCCCACAATTGTTCCTTGGGAAACACCTTGTTTACCAGCCCGATATCCTTGGCTTCCTGGGCACTGATCATGACCCCCGTCATGCAGAGCTCCTTGGCCATCGATTTACCCACCAGCCGCGACAGCCGCTGGGTGCCTCCAAAGCCCGGCATGATGCCCAGGTTTATCTCAGGCTGACCAAATTGCGCGGTATCGGCGGCATAGATAAAATCGCAGGCCATTGCTATCTCCGTTCCCCCGCCAAGGGCAAACCCATTGACACAGGCAATAACTGGAATTGGCAACGACTCGATCTGAAAGAGCACCTCATGGCCTTGTTGCGAGAAAGCCTTTCCCTCGAGCGGTGTGAAATCCTTCATCGTAGCGATGTCTGCTCCTGCAACGAAGGCCTTGTCTCCCGTTCCGGTGAGAACGAGAACTCTTATGAACGAGTCTGAAGCTATCTTCCCAAGACATTCTCTCAGCTCCGCTACCACCGTAGGATTAATCGCATTCAGTACCTTTGGCCTGTTAAATCGAATGATGGCAATGTCTCCCTCAACCTCATGGATAATCGTTTCATACGGCATGGATGCCTCCTTTCGGCATGTAACTAGATTCTCTCAAGAACCATAGCCATTCCTTGGCCTCCACCGATGCACAGGGTGGCAAGGCCGAGCTCCACATTGTTTCTCGCCATCTCATTCATTAGAGTCAGTACAATCCTGGCGCCAGTGCAGCCAATCGGATGGCCGATAGAAATCCCGCTTCCCAACAGATTGGTCTTATCCAGATCGAGCTCTAGTTCCCTCATACACGCAATGGCCTGAGATGCAAAGGCCTCATTGAGCTCGACCTGACCAAAATCGCCTATCGTCATCCCGGTACTCTTAAGCACCTTTCTGACGGCGGGAATAGGTCCAAGGCCCATATAGGCAGGGTCGATTGCACCTGATGCGTAGGCCCTAATTTTGACAATGGGCTTGAGCCCCAGCTCATTTGCCCTCTCAGCGGACATCAAGAGCAAGGCGGCAGCGGCATCATTGATGCCGGAGGCGTTGCCCGCTGTGACTGTTCCGTCCTTTTTGAAGGCGGGCCGTAGGTTTGCCATCTTCTCTACGCTGGTATCCATCGGCCTTTCGTCAGTGTCAAAAGCAATGGGCTCTCCCTTCTTCTGAGGGATCATGACGGGTACGATCTCCTCAGTGAAAATCCCCTTGACTATCGCCTTCCTGGCTCGTGCATGACTCAGGGCACCCAACTCATCCTGTTCCTTTCGGGAGATTTGGTATTTCTCAGCTATATTTTCGGCCGTCAGGCCCATGTGATAGCCATAGAAGATTTCCCAGAGCCCATCGAAAATCATCAAATCTACCAAATCGGTATTATTCATCCTGGCTCCCCATCGAGCTCCAGGAGCTCCGTATGGTACCATGCTCATGTTTTCCATGCCACCGGCCAAAATCGCATCAGCTTGCCCAGCAGCGATGGAAAGCGCAGCAAGGGACAGGGCCTTCATGCCCGATGCACAGACCTTGTTCACTGTAAAGGCATTGACCTCTTTTGGGATTCCGGCATGCACTGCCGACTGGCGGCCCACGTTTTGTCCTTGACCTGCCCCAACCACGTTACCCATGATGACCTCGTCAATCTCAATAGGCTGGAGGGAATCTGAGTAATCATAGGCATTCTGCTCCAATTCAATCTGATCGACACCCCTCAGGGCATCAGGCTCAAAACCCTTAAGTTCGCCTGAAGCTATCGGTCTCAGTCCAGCTCTCCTGAGAGTCTCCTTCAGGACCAGGGAACCCAACGCAACAACAGGTGTCGCCTTCAATGATCCTCCAAAAGAACCTACGGGTGTTCTACTGCCTCCGACAACGACTACATCTCTCATCTGGACATCTCCTTTCTTGAATTTACCGCAACAGCCTAACCGCACGCCAGCTCAGCCTTCCGTCGGGTTATACAAGGTATATTTTTTCCTCCAGCCTAAGTCAAGTCAAAATGACGGGCCAGAGCGTGAGGGCCGAATACGGTTTGCCCCATCCTGATGAACCACAGGTGCGAACGCAACGAAGAATGAGAGAGGAGAATTTGCCACCTTTTGTGTTTTTTTGTTGACAAAGAAAAATGGTGGAGCTATAGAATAGTCACATTATAGCTATATTATAGTTACATGATCAATCTGTAGGTCCCTTTCAATGAGCGAGCCGGCCTCAGATTGAGCTTCCTGATCCTCTCAGGGGTAGCGTGCTGTTATCCTTTTTTGGATCTTAACGCAAGAGAGAGCAGGAATCGATGGAAAACGATAATAAAAAGAAAACTCCCATACGAGAGGGCTCAGAAAAGGTCAAGTTTGAGATCTATGGTGAGGAGATGCTCGAGAAGGAAGTTAAGCTCAGTGGAAACAGTGGCAGGGTCTATCTCCCACCCGATTGGGTTGGCAGGCATGTAAAGATCGTGAGGACGGACTGAGTGGTGCTTAAATTACGAAGGAGAGCGGCAGATTGCAGAGTCTCGTTATAAGAAAGCTCGAGAGATGGGATGCTGAGGCTGTTTCGAGAATTCAGAAAGCAATCATAAAGGGACCTGTCACCATAGATTATCACACGGTTGTTCAGGAGGAGGCGGGTAAAAGGGATGGGGTTAGTTTTGTAGCCGAGCTTGACGGTGAGCTTGTGGGCTTCATGATAACCTACATCATCCATGGCGGATTTGGTCTTGAGAAGAGCGCCTGGATCAGGCTTTTTGGCGTTGACTCCAAGTACATGGGCCAAGGCATTGGTCAGAGGATGGCTAATGAGGCCTTTATGGTGTTGAAACAAATGGGCATAAGAAACGTTTTTACCTCCGTTATGTGGGACTCCACTGATTTATTGTCCTTTTTTAAGTCACTGGGTTTTGAGCGGTGTGAATTTATCAATCTGAAGAGAACTATCGATTGAGTATCCATCAGCTCAAAAAGAAGAGAATCAATGAAATCCGTTCAGCTGCAACGTAAGCAATTACAGCCTTCACCCGCTTGGTGAAGGCTGTTTTGAGTTAGGCGCCGGAAGCACATGACTGAGCAGAAAGCAGGGCAAGGATTCGGGGAGTCTAGAAGGGGAATGAAATGAGATACGCAGAAACAGGCTTTAATTTAGAAATTGATCTATCCCGAGGGAGTATTGAGAGGGTAGAAACCGACCCAAGATTAATGGAACTTTATTTTGGGGGTCTGGGCACTAACGCCAAGATATTATGGGATAGGGTTCCCCCTGAAGTTGAACCCTTTTCTCCTGATAATCTGCTGATATTTAGCACCGGTCTCTTGTGTGGCACGCCTGCTATCGGTGCCAATCGTACCATCGTCTCCACCCTTTCTCCTCAGACGTTGCTCATGGCATATTCAATGATGGGGGGATTTTTTGCACCGGAATTGAAGTATGCCGGTTATGACAAGGTGATCATTCGCGGCAAGTCCCCCAATCTGGTTTATTTGTGGATAAATAATGACAAAGTGGAAATACGTGATGCCTCTCATTTGCAGGGCAAAGGCGCAAGTGAAACTGCAGAACTTATTCTACAGGAGTTGAAGGAGCCGAAAGCCCAGGTGGCGGCTATCGGCCTGGCTGGTGAAAACAGGGTCTATATGGCTTCCATCGAGCACGGCAGGTCCAGTGCCAGCCGACTGGGAATAGGCGCCGTTATGGGAGACAAGGGGATAAAGGCGATAGCTGTTCGCGGCACAAAGGACATTGATATTGCCAGACCGGATGAATTTATCGAGCTTTGCAACGAAGTGCTGGAATATATAAAAGCCCGAGACGATAATCCAATTCCGGGCGTGATGCCCATTTTAGCTGGGCTTGGGTCACCGCAAGAGATGAAAATCCACGATGAGAAATGGCACACCACCAGTTTCATGTGGGGAAATGCCCGGACCCGGAGAAGAGATTTTTGGACCGAGGAAATCGAAGAGAAGTGGAGGGAGATTCAAGAAAGCGTGCGGACCCGGTTAATAAGTTGCTACAACTGTCCGATGAAATGCGGGGCAATAATCTCCATACCGGGAATTTCGACCTACATGATGAAATGCTACTCGAAACTAACATATACAATGGCTGCCTATTCAGACTTGGATTTTGGTTTTAAGATCGCTCAACGTGCTACGGAATACGGAGTGGATGGATTCTCAACACCGCAAGCTATGGCCTTCGCCCTTGAGCTTTATGAAGCCGGTATTTTGACTGACCAGGACATGCCGGGAATGCCGTCCGATACCGAGGGCAGATTTTACTGGTTGCTTGACAGAATTGTTCGGCGAGAAGGGATTGGAGATATGTTGGCCAATGGCACGTATTGGGCAGCACAAAAGATTGGCAAGGGCGCAGAGGAATATGCTCATAATAACATTAAGAAACATGAGCAGCTGCCTCTTAAGCTGGGAATGCTGAATCCAGTTTATTTCCTTATGTATTGTACCGGCGAGAAGATAAACATTACCCAAATTGAAGGGCAGTTCCCCCAGGAGCCTTTTCCTACTAGAGANGAGAGAGAAGCGTTTGTTAAGGATTGGATCCAGGTTCCTGATGAAAAGTTTAAGCAATATTTTTTNGACTGGGAACCGCGCGGAGAACACTCAAATCCATACTACCCGACTGTTCAAATGTCCTGTGAAATTGTGGATTGGATGGAGATGATGCACTACATTGATGACGCCCTTGGGATGTGCGCCGGTTTGTCGTCATTTCCCCTGAAGCCCCCCTATCATATACACAATTACCCGGCTTTTATCTCATCAGCCACTGGCATTGATATTGATGAGGCCGGACTATCGCAAGTAGCCAAGAGAAACCGAACCCTCGTTAGAGCGGTTAATATAAGAAGAGGCATGAGGAGAGAAGATGAGAAGCCTCCAGAGGATCATTGGAAGAAGAGATTTCCCGAGCTCGAAGAAAAGCTCTTAGATGAGTATTACAAATTTAAGGGATGGAATACTGAGGGTATTCCTACTAAAGAGTCTTTGCATGAATTGGCTTTGGATTATGTGAGCGAAGACTTCATCAAGAGGGGAATCCTGAGGGATACTGAAACTATTCCTACCAAAGCGACTTCGAAGGAAAAAGAGAAGAAAGAGGGTGGAGGGAGTGGACCGTGAAGGGTGAGAAAGTAAAGAAAATAATTAAGACAATAAACATTGATGTTGATAAATGCAATGGCTGTCGGGCATGTGAGTTAATCTGCTCCGCGTTTCACGCTCAGCCAAAGTATAGCAGCAATAATCCGGGGAGGTCTCGCATTCGGGTGATCCGTGACCCACTAAGAGATGTATACGTTCCTGTATACGCTGGTGAATATACTCCAGCCGAATGTACCGGCAGAGATAAATACACGATCGACGGAAAGGAATACGAAGAGTGTGCCTTCTGCAGAGCTTCCTGCCCATCTAGGGATGTTTTCAAAGAACCCGATTCGGGTCTGCCCCTAAAATGCGATATGTGTGAAAGCGATCCGCCTCTAGAAGAGCCGATGTGTGTTCAGTGGTGCTTGAATGATGCCCTGACGTACGAAGAAAGGGAAGAGGAAGTGGAAGAAGAAGTGGAGCAGGAGGAGTTGGAGATAGGATTGGAAGCATTGGCAGATAAATTTGGATTGGACAAGATAGTGGACACCATTGTCCGAATGTCAGAGTCAAAGAAAGCCTAACACATCACCCCCAAACAAAAGGATTACAAAAGACCGTGGAGAACCTAGCCGACTACAAGGAGATCGTCGATGTCATCAAAGAATCCGGTGGAGACGCGTTTAAACGATGCTTTCAATGCGGGCTCTGCGATGTCGTCTGTCCCTGGAATCGGGTGAGAAACTTCAGCATGCGCAAGATCGTCCGGCAGGCCACCTTCGGGTTAACCGAGATAGAAAGCGAGGATATATGGCTGTGTACGACCTGCGGCAGATGTCCAACCCAATGCCCCCGGGACGTACAGCAGATAGAATCCGGGGTCGCCTTACGCAGGATTGCCACCGAATATGGGGTATTTCCCACTCCTGTCACCGCGATCCGCACCGTGAGGGGAAGCCTGGTTGCCGAAGGCAACCCCTTAAGCGAAGAGCGAAAAACCAGGGCACAATGGGCAGAAGGGCTTTCCGTGAAACCCTTTACCGAGGGGATGGAAGTCCTCTATTTCCCCGGCTGCTACCTCTGCTATGACCCCCGATTGAAAAAGGTAGCGAGGGCCACCGCCACGATCCTAAACAGGGCAGGGGTGGATTTCGGCATCCTGGGCACCGAGGAGAACTGCTGTGGAGAGAGCATCCGCAAGACCGGCGATGAGGAGGTATTCAAACGCCTAGCCAGGGATAATATCAAGGCCTTTATCGATCATGGGGTCAAGAGAATCCTCGTCTCCTCCCCCCACTGCTATCACACCTTTAAAAACGAGTATCCCGAATTCATGGTGGACTTCGAGGTAGTGCACCTCTCCCAGTATCTCTTGGAGCTGATTCGTGAAGGAAGGATTAAACTCACCAAGGACTATGGCAAGAAGGTGACCTACCATGACCCCTGTTACCTAGGCAGACACAACGGCATCTACGACGAGCCCCGGGGGGTGTTGGGTAAGATAGCCGGTTTGGAGCTCATTGAGATGCCTGATTCACGGGAAGATAGCCTCTGCTGCGGAGGGGGAGGAGGCAGGATCTGGATGGAGACCCCCAAGGGTGAGCGATTCTCCGATTTAAGATTAGAACAAGCCATGGGGGTCGGGGCCGAGGTCCTGATTACTGCCTGCCCCTATTGTATCGCCAATTTTGAGGATAGCAGGTTAACCCTGGAGGCTACCGAAACCATAGAGGTTAAGGATATCACCGAGATACTACAGGAAGTGATGTAGGGTAAGTACGGCTCACCCGGCCGGCGCGGACACTGCGGGTATAAGGAAATCCGATGAGGTAACTGAAAGTGGAAAAAGAACTATTGCCAATAGAAAAAATTCAACAACTTCGTAGAAGTTTTGCAGAAAGCAATTTTGGAGACGTTATGGTTGTCGGTGGAGGGATCAGCGGTATTCAAGCCTCTCTTGATCTTGCAACCGCTGGTTTTAAGGTTTACCTCGTTGAGAAATCACCTTCCATCGGCGGCCATATGGCGCAGCTTGATAAGACCTATCCCACCAATGACTGCTCCATGTGAATACTGGCGCCCAAACTGGTCGAGGTCGGCCGGCATCCCAATATCGAGGTCCTGACCTATACCGAAGTTGACGCTGTAGAAGGGGAAGCAGGAGACTTTAAGGTAACCCTGATCAAGAAGCCCAGATACATTATAGAGGACAAATGCGCGGGTTGTACTACCTGTGTAGAATACTGCCCGGTTATGGTCCCTGATCCGTATAATCAAGACTTGTCGTCGAATAAAGCCGTCCACATCTACTTCTCTCAAGCAGTTCCCCTTATTACGTATATAGATGAAAACTGCATTTACCTTAAAGAGAAGAAATGTCGTATTTGCGAAGCAGTCTGTGATAATGACGCCATAGATTTCAATCAAACACCGGAGAAGGTAGAGATAAATGTAGGGGCGATCGTCCTGTCTCTGGGCTATGAGGTATTTGACCCTAAGGTAAGGGGTGACTATGGCTACGGAGTGTTTGAGAACGTGGTAACCAGTCTTGACTTTGAGCGGCTGTTATGCGCCACCGGCCCATATGAAGGTGAGATACTGCGCGCTTCCGACAAGAAGCATCCCCATAAAATAGCCTGGATTCAATGTGTTGGTTCCAGACGGGTTACCCCGGGCGATAACAGTTATTGTTCATCGGTATGCTGCACCTATACCCAGAAACAGGTGATTTTGACAAAAGACCACGACGCAGAGGCTGAGTGCACCATATTCCATAACGATATTCGTTCCTATGGGAAGGATTTTGAACGATTCTACGAAAGGGCGGAGGACCTTCCTGGAGTCCGATTTATAAGGAGCTACGTATCCATAGGAGAAGAGATCCCGGAAACCAAGAATGTAACGGTACGATACGCTACCTCCGAGGATGGAGTAAAGGAGGAAGAATTCGATTTGGTGGTATTATCCGTTGGGCTAAATCCTCCTGCTGATTATGAGGATCTGGCGGAAATGTTCGGAATCGAGCTCGAACCACACGGATTCTGTAAAACCAATCCTGTTAATCCCATGGAGACCACCAGGCCTGGGATTTTTGTAAGCGGAGCCTTCCAGGGCCCTATAGATATCCCTGAGTCGGTTTTCGGCGCCAGCGGAGCCGGCTCCCAATGTGGTAAACTCCTTTCTTACCGGCGAGGGAAGCTGACCAAGGAAAGGATATATCCGCCGGAACGGGATGTCTCGGAAGAAGAGCCAAGGATAGGAGTCTTTGTGTGCCATTGTGGGGCTAATATCGGAAGAGTGGTAAATGTTCCTTCCACAGTTGACTATGCCTTAACCTTGCCCAATGTTGTCTACGCTCAGGAACAGCTCTTTTCATGTGCTACTAATTCTGCCCAGG
>JGI24422J19971_10000058_pt1 | contig 45891 bp, 38 predicted proteins | sample DeeMarSWOR152_54_FD_19971 | JGI IMG/M metagenome (IMG submission 19971) | reverse complement strand
CTCTCTGGTGCTCTTCAAAACTCTTCTTAAGACCCCTTCTTTTTTCTCTTGCTCTCCGGCCATGGTCAATCTCCTTTCTTGAGAAACGATGCCGCGATCTCAAACGCTCCCTGCTGATTCAACTTTCACCGTGCTGCGAACACCTGCTTTTTCAGAGTCCACTATAGTGGAATTGAAAATAATGTCAAATAAAAAATCGAGATTGTTTTAGGCATCGTTCTTAGGTGGAAATGGATAAGAAACCTTTCCTTTCGAATCACTCACGTGTTAGCTATTGTTGGAGTTGCCCGGAGGCAGTACCGGGGATAGATTGCCCTTTAACCCATCTCGAATATAGGCTTAGATATACCACACCGCTCTCTGAGAAGAGGGCCTCTTTTATTGGCACTATAATAGACTCCCTTCTGTTTTATGATGCACCAGGGTGGCTGTTTACGATAATCTATACTTCCTTTGCCGTGCTGGTAGTAATAACATTTATCATAGCGCCACCCACCAGGAAAGGCCGCTCATTTAAGGAATGGTGTCGCTGAAGGGGTTTTCGCAAAGAATCGTCTCCTCCCTCCCTGAGCCAACAGATACGATACAGGCCGGAACACCAACATAGTCCTCTATCCTTCTTACATAGGCCTGGGCATTTCTTGGTAGCTCTCCAAAGCTCCTTGCTCCAGAGATATCCTCTCTCCACCCATCCATCTCTTCATAAACAGGACTACAGCTGGAAAGGATAGATAGCTTAGCCGGGATATTTTCCAGCCTCTCTCCCTGATACTCATATGCTATGCAGAGATTAACCCGGTCCATGCCTGTTAATACATCAAGTTTTGTTATTGCCAGATGGCTCACTCCATTTATCCTGGCCGAATATCTCACAACAACCAGATCCAGCCAGCCACACCTGCGTCGCCTACCAGTAGTGGCACCAAATTCCTGCCCTCTCTCCTGAAGGTAATTACCGGTCTCATCAATCAGCTCGCTCACAAATGGGCCAGCACCAACGCGAGTTGAATATGCCTTTACAATACCGACAATACTGTCCAATCTCTTTGGGCCTATTCCTGTTCCGATGCATGCATTTGCCGCCACAGGGTTGGAAGAGGTGACAAAAGGATAGGTACCATGGTCAACATCCAAATGTGTCCCTTGGGCACCTTCAAAAAGGATATTTTCCTTTCTTCTCATTGCCTCATCCAATTCCGTGGAGACATCAACAATAAATGGGGAAAGCTCATGGGATAATGAGAGGTATCTTTCCACTATAGTCTGATAATCCAGCGGTTCGCATCCAAAAAGTTTGGTGAGATAAAAATTCTTCTCGCTCAGATTTGCCCTGACTTTCTCCTTTAATATATCCGGCTCGGTTAAATCAATGGCCCTTACTCCTACCCTGGCTACCTTATCTTCATAGCACGGACCTATGCCCCTTCCAGTAGTCCCGATCTTGGCCTTTCCTTTTGCCTCTTCACGGGCTATGTCAATGGCCTTATGGTAAGGCATTATCAGATGGGCCCGTTCGCTTAGGCCTAACCTCTCAGGGTTAATAGCTATACCTCTATCAAGGAGCCCGTTTATCTCCTCCAAAAGGACCTCAGGGTCAACCACCACCCCGTTACCTATGAGACATCTCGTGTCTGGATAAAGGATCCCAGAGGGTATAAGGTGGAAAATAGATCGCTCACCATGTACCACCAATGTATGTCCTGCGTTATTTCCCCCCTGAAATCTAACTACCCTGCTTGCATGAGCAGTGAGAAGATCAACTACCTTTCCCTTTCCCTCGTCACCCCACTGGGTACCAATAACAACGACATTAGCCATATCTTTCTACCTCAAACAAATCAGACCTCGTCCACGCCTTTTTAGCAATAATGCAGAGATGAGGGCCTGACTATGAATCCTTAGGCCTGAAAAAATCCTTTATATTTATAATCTTGGGTGCATCCTTCTTTCGCAGTTCCCCTTTTCTGGTCTTTTTGATCTTCTCTATATGTTCCCTTAATTCTGAATTCTTTTCCAAGATCTCCCCTATTTGATGATCGAATTCCTTTAAAGAACCCTCAAGTTCGTGGGTAGCAATAGAAAAATCAAAGAATGAGGCAATGAGATTAATAATCCTGATTACCACCTTAATGTTTGTGCCCCTAAGGTATAGGGGGGAGTGGCCCCAAAGCCCGACAAAGGGACAGCTCTCTTTTTCCGCCCTCTGCATAATAAGGGAATGTATCCCTGAAGGACCTTCATAGTCAATCAGATGAATGTCTTTTTTGATAAAAACCTCTTTCCACTCCCCAAGAGAATAAATTCCAGATACTATGGCCTCGGTGTGAAGGACATCATCATACATCCCCCCAAGGCTCATGATAAGAGATACGCCCCATTGTTTGCATAAATGAAACAGGATCTGAGCAAAGGTGGGCCATCTATAATCTGGCTCTTCGGCCTTTAAGAGGATAAGATCATTTTCCCCTTTCTTGTTAGACCAAAAATAGAAAGATATCCTTTTTAGATTGAGATCTTGGAGCCTCCCCTCCCTAATAGTAATAACTGGTCTGTTTTGCGTAAACTGGTAAAAGGGGTCTGGATCTATTTCAGCCATCAAGGTAGCACCTTTTTTTTGAATAATGTAGTCGATTGACTTCAGAGCGATATTGCCACCATTTGACCAACCCCCAAATCCGACAATCAATATCGGGTTATGTAACGGGGGCATTTGATAAGATGTAACAAGATCTTCACTCATCGCCTAGGTTTTCCCAATATTCCTCTTATGTCAACATGACGTTCCTCTCGCTGTTTGACTCAATACCCTGGAACATGGCAGCAAGAGTAAGAATGCCTTTTATCCCCTATAAAATGAGTCTATTTTTTCTACAACATATTCAATCTGCTCGTAGCGTAGCTCCGGATAAACCGGTAAAGCAATGGTCTTTGCTGCAGCCTCAATGGAAACAGGGCAATCCTCTGGGCGATAATCCAAATACCTAAAACATTCCTGCATATGAAGAGGTACAGGATAATAGACCTCGCAACCTACACCCTGATTAGTTAGATATCTCTTTAGTTCGTCTCTCTTTTGACCAATCCTTATTACAAATTGGTTATATATATGCCTTCCTTTACTCTCAAAAGGGAACTCAAGTCCTTCAATGCCTTTCCTGGCAAATAGTTCTCTATAAATACGCACGTTCTCTCTTCTCTTTTCAGTCCACTCATCAAGATAATTGAGTTTTATCAGGAGAATGGCTGCCTGAAGATCATCCAACCTAAAACATCCGCCGATAACCTTATGGTAATATTTTGGTTGAGACCCATGGACCCTCATTATCTTCAGTCTTTGAAATGCTTCCTCATCATTTGTGGTAACCATGCCCCCATCCCCAAAACAACCAAGGTTCTTCGAGGGGAAAAAAGAAAAACAACCATAGGTACCCATAGAACCCGCTCTCTTCAGAGACCCATCAGAAGACAGGTAGTCTGCTCCAATAGACTGGGCCGCATCCTCTATAACTACTATACCTAAAGATTTTGCCATGGCTAAAATAGTGTCCATATCTGCACATTGCCCAAAAAGATGAACCGGCAATATCGCCTTCAGATGAGACCTCTCCTTGGCGTTCATGATGGAAATCCTTTTCTCCAGCTTCTCTGGATCAATATTATAGGTAAGCGGCTCTATATCTACAAAAACAGGAATAGCCCCTAATCTGGCAATTGAACCCGCTGTGGAAAAAAAGGTATAAGGGGAGGTAACCACCAGATCCCCATGCCCAATACCAGCACTCATCAGGGATGCGAGCAAGGCATCGGTGCCCGAAGAAACGCCTACCGCATATTTGCTCTGAGTGTAACGGGCTATTCTTCTTTCCAGTTCTTCTGCCTTCGGCCCAAGGATAAACCGCTGCGTCTGATAAACCTCCATAGTAACTGCTATGATCTCTTCTTTGATGGTCTCATACTGTGCCTTTAGATCCAGCAATGGTACATTCAATCCTGATCCTCCTTTTTATAGTAATCATGTGCACATAGCATGATATCACTGTACCAAGTCAGAGACGGGTACCACCTCAGCCTCATTCTTCAGGGTCACCTGGTATCTCTTTAATAGCGCGAGGGTCTCTTCGTGAGGATGGCCAATGCCTATAGCATAGCCCTTATGTCTTGCCAGGCTCAGCAGCCTTTCCATTTGCCTCTTTACGGCATCATCTGAGAGATGATTATCCAAGAATATATCCCTCCTGCCTGTCCTAAGGGCCATCTTTTTCGCTACCTTAAATGCCACACTATTGGCGCTTGTTTTGCTATCAATAAAGTAGAGGCCTTTTCTTTTCAGCTCAGCCAGCACTATCATCATCTTCTCTTCACTCTCGGTAAATCTTGATCCCATATGATTATTAACACCCGCAACAAAAGGTATCTGATTCAAACCCCTGTTAAGCTCCTCCACAATCATTTCTCTGTCCATCGAAACCAGCAGGACCCCATCTCCCGGATTAACGGCAGGATATCTCATGGGTTCCATGGGAAGATGGAGCATTATCTCTCGTCCCTTTTTCCTGGCCTCTTGGGCAATCGATCTCGAATGCGGGGTAAAAGGTAAAACGGAAAAGGTAAGGGGCAAATCAAGTTTCATAAAGGCACTTGCAAGGGAACTATCATAGCCCAAATCATCTATTATGATGCCGATTTTGGGATATGATAAACGATGTGGAGCCTGACAAGTGTCTGATATAATTCTTAGTCTGTGGGTATGGAGGCCGTTATAATAAATGTGGTAGATTATTTCATTGCCTGATTTTTTGTCTATCTCTATTTGTGCCGGTATCCCGAGATTGGAGATCCTGCTTGTAATTTCCTTTCCTGTCTTGAAAATGGAATAACGATGTGGGATCCTTGCCTCTATACTGTTAAAATCCCAACTGTAGCCATCCTTATATCTTGGAAGAACAGACAGAAAGAGTATCTTCTCTTGGGGCACCCCCATCGTATAGAATCCATCTGAAATGGCCTTATCTATAAGGCAAATATCTTCCATTAATTGCTTTGAAGGGGCATAAAAAACCTCCTCAAATGGCAAGGGAGATCTTTTTTTATCCAGTCTTGAGAGATAGCTTATGGATAGAGTGACAATGACAACTACTAATCCAAGGCCAACGATGCTGAAATTGAGTTTTGTTTTTTTTGATCTAGCCATGTAAAGCTCACGCTCATTCTTCGGCCTTTCGGCTCTCTATCGTATTGAAGATGTTCCAGGATTGAAGTATCTGTATCGCGGTGCTTAACTGATTATCATTATCAATGAGTTTTTGGATGTTGGGTCTTTCATCTGGTGAAATCCTGCTCTCTTCCTCTTTCCCTGGCTCTGGGGTCTCACCTTCAATATGACCTTCCAAATCCCTTTCTCGTATGGCCTGGGGTTTTTTTGCTGTAGGTTTTGCCTTTGGTGGTATGAAGGCGGCCTTTATATCAGGTTCAATACCGCTCGCCTGTATCGATCTTCCGCTTGGAGTAAAGTATATTGCTGTTGTAAGGCGCAAACCCGAACCATCTGAAAGGGGAAAAAGGGTCTGCACAGACCCCTTTCCAAAGGTAGTGGAGCCTAGGATAAGTGCCCTCTTATTGTCCTGTAAGGCTCCTGCCACTATCTCTGATGCGCTGGCGCTTCCCTCATTAACCAAGACAATTAGAGGATATTTTCGGGGGGTATTATTTTTGTGGGCGATGCTTTTTTCTTCCTTGTTATCGCGACTCTTGATAGAAACAATCAGGCCTGAATCAAGAAATTCATCAGCTGCCTCTACCGCCTGAGATAGCAGTCCACCAGGGTTGTTTCTTAAATCCAGAACCAAGCCCTTTAACTTCTTCTTGCCCTCCATCTCCTTCAAGGCCTTGGAAAGTTCTTGACCAGTATTGGCTTGGAAGTTAGAAATCCTGATATATCCTATATCGAAAGGAAGGAAAAATGAGCGAACACTCTTTATAGGTATTACATCCCTGGTGATCAAAAAATCAATTGGTTTTTCTAAGCCTTCCCTTCTGATAGTCAGCCTAATCTTGCTACCCTTAGGCCCCCGAATAAGCCTAACTGCCTCCATGATGGAGAAATCTTTTGTTGATTTTCCTCCTATCATGATTATTTGGTCTCCTGCCTTTATCCCAGCCCTAAATGCAGGCGTCCCTTCAATAGGAGAGACTACTGTGAGGACATGGTCTCTGACAGTTATCTCAATTCCCACCCCGGAAAAGCTTCCTTTTGTCTCTATCATCAATTCCTTGTATTCTTCCGGACTCATAAAAAAGGAATGAGGATCCAGCGTTTTGACCATTCCCTTTATAGCCCCATATACGAGCCCTTTTGGATCTGTGCTTTCAACATAGTTTTTTTCAATTTTACGCAGAACCTCGCCAAGCACCTCTATGTTCTCGTATACCTCTCTTGTGCCGGCCAAAACACCTTGATAACTATCGCTGGCTAAAAACGAAAATATCACGCAGGTGAAAATAATTGCCTGATAAGAAAAATGACTATGTCTTTTTTTTGACATCCCCCTTTTCCCCCTTTTTATTATACTGTTTCCTTCTTCGGTTTCTGATTATGTCCTGATGTTTGTTGTGTTTGTTATGTTAAAACCCTATGAGCTCAATGAGCTCAACAAACCCTAGTCTATTTCAAGCCATCTTTTTGGGTCTAGATGATGCCCCCCTTTTCTTATTTCAAAATATATCCCTGGACCCACGTGCCATCCAGGATCTCCGGCCAGACCTACTACCTCTCCACCTGAAACAATCTCGCCTTTCTCCTTTATTCTCTCCTCAAGGTGGGCGTAGACGGTAAAATAACGGGCTCCATGGTTAATGATCACCAGCTGTCCATATCCCTTAAACCATCCGGAATAATCTATCCTGCCAGGAAAAACCGATCTGATCTCCTCCCGTGGACAACCCCTAATATATATCCCTTTTTTGTGCATAAACGGACTGAAACTAAATTCTTTGACATCTGTCAGTGTTTCTCCCTTTAGGGGTAGGGGTAATTTCCCTTTCATTTTGCCAAACCCTTTTGATAAAGGCCTTTCCCTTTCTTCCATCTCTAAGTGTACCATAGTCTGATTAAGGGCTTGGGCGGCCTCTCTTAGTTCCTCAACCGCCTTTGCATAAAATTCCTTCTCTCTGTGTACCTTCATTAACAAAAAGACTTTTTTTTCAATAGATTTTTCAAGCAGGGCCATTCTTGTATCTTTGGTCTTTTTTAACACCTCAATCGTGGCCATATTCTCCTTGAGCATATCTAACTCTCGCTCAACTTGCCTCCTCTGTGTGCCCAGCATATCCAGAATCCGTCTATCCTGATCCATAATAGCCTTCATATACTTTATTATCCTCTGAAATTCCTGTAAACTAGCAGGGGTAACAAGAAGCATTACATATCCAGGCCTCCCAAACTTATAAAAGGCCACTAAACGCCTTTTTAAACGCTCCTTGACAGCAAGGGAAGATCGGTTCAGTTGCTGAATCCTTCTCTGGCCATCCCGGATCTCCTTGGAAACCTTTTCTATCTGGCTTGATAATCCCCTTAATGACTCCCTAATAATGGCCGTGTCTTTCTCTAACTTCTCTATCTCTCCCAGGATGCCCTTCTCCTTAATATCAACGCTTAGCAGCTCCTCTTGCTGTTCCCAAAGATCCTTTTCTATCTGCTGAATCTGAGAGCGAGTGATTTCGATAGAAGATCTCTCCTCTGCCTCTGAGAAATCTATAGAGAAGAGACTAAAAACAAGGACACACAGTATGGAAAAAAATGATAGAAAGATTTTGATTTTCCGGTTCATATTCTAAAAAAGCGACCCAGGGATATACTGCTTCCAATAAGACCAATAACAATACTTAGGAGTAACAAGGAAAGGATGAATTGAGGTGAAAGGAAGATGATATCAAGAGAGACAAATCCAACTCTAAGATCCACTCTGGTTATGAGTATTATATAAACCAGAAAGAGAATGATGAGGGCAGCTGAACCACCAAGAAACCCTTGGATTGATCCCTCAATCAGAAAGGGAATCTTTACAAAGCGATTGGATGCACCTACCAGCTTGAGTATTTCAATCTCATCCTTCCTGAAATAGATAGTCAATTTTATTGTATTTATGATGATAAAAAGGGCTGCCAAAAAGAGCAATCCCCCAAACACAATGCCAATTAACTTTATTGCCTCCATTATGGCCTGAAGTCTTTTTATCCATTCCTGGCTGTATTGTACCTCATCAACAATATCAATTCTCTCCAGCCTTGTTTTCAGTCGATAAGGAAGAGAGTCCTCGCTCTTATCTCTGGAAAGGATAATCTCAAGGGAAGCAGGGAGAGGATTCTCCTCTAAACCATCAAGCAGTCCGGCTTTGTCTCCCAACTGCCTCCTAAGGCTTTCCATAGCATCAGGCTGGGAAATAAACCTTTTGATAGTCACCCCAGGGAAATGAAGCAATTCCTTCTTTATGCCTTCAAGCACAATCCTTTCTGGCGCCTCTTTGAAATAAATAGACATGGTCAGCGATCTTCCCCGTTCCACTGTCCAATAATCTATATTTACGAAGATAAGAATAAAGGCATCAAAGATAAGGAATGCTATGGCCATTGTGCCCACGCCTACCAGATGAACCAATCGGTTATCAACAATGTTTGCCAGGGCCTGTCTGACAAAATAACGAAAGAATGGGAGTTTCATTTACACTATCCTGCCTTTATTGAGGGTGACCACCCTTCTCCTTGTATCCTTTAGCAACTCCTGGCTATGTGTTGCGACGATTACTGTTGCGCCCCTGATATGTATCTCTTTCAAAAGGGCCATTATCTCCATGGTTGAATCAGGGTCAAGGTTTCCTGTGGGTTCATCGGCCAAGAGAATCAGAGGATTATTGATTATTGCCCGGGCAATAGCAACTCTCTGCTGTTCACCTCCTGAAAGCTGAGGAGGATAGTAGCCTTCCTTGTTTGCCAAATCCAGATACCTAAGCGTCTGATGAACCTTTTTGCGTATCACAGAGAACGGAAATCCCATTATTTCCATGGTTAGGGCTACATTTTCAAACACAGTGCGCCTTGGAAGCAATTTGAAATCCTGAAAGACTACCCCTATTGTTCGACGTAAAAATGCAAGCTCTCTCTCCTTGATCCGAGTAAGATTTCTTCCGTTGACCAATGCATGCCCACTGGTTGGTTTCTCTGCACAGAAAATTATCTTTAACAGTGTGGTTTTTCCTGCACCACTAGGTCCTGTTATGAAAACAAACTCCCCCCTCTCCACTGTCAAGCTTACATCTATGAGGGCCGAATTTTTTGATCCAAAATTTTTGTAGACTCGGAATAGCTGGATCATCTTAAAAGGCACTAGTGCTTTTTGCTGACAAAGCAAAACCCGAGTAACACTCTATCTTAATCAATACCTCTCAACTGAGATAAGCTACCGCCCGCCACCTTTTAGATTCGGAAAAATGAGCTTCAGATACGTTAGGTTGCTTAACCACTTTTAACCTAAAAAATACTGGTAGGATGTTACGGGGTTAGTAATTTATTGTTTAGAGTAAGCAAAAAGATGTCAAGACGCTATTGTTCGTACCTATTAGGCTTCAAGTATTAGGGACTGGATTTTCTGGCACTTCACTTGGCATACTCAATGGCCCTGGTTTCTCTTATTACTGTCACCTTTATCTGTCCGGGATAGGTAAGGTCTTTTTCTATCTTTTTTGCTATCTCACTGCATATCATTGTCGACTCAAAATCATCTACAGTATCACTCTCTACTATTATCCTCAGTTCTCTCCCTGCCTGGATTGCATACGACTTACTAACACCTTTAAAAGACATAGCTATCTCTTCCATATCTTCCAACCTCTTCACATAGGACTCAAACATCTCCCTCCTTGCGCCAGGCCTTGCACCAGATAGGGTATCAGCCGCCTGGAGGAGCACATCCATAATAGCGGCAGCCTGGACATCCTCATGGTGAGCTGCTATGGCGTGAACCACCTCCTCAGGTTCTCCATACTTTTTGGCGAGGTCTGCACCTATTACTGCATGTGTGCCTTCGACTTCATGGTCTACTGCCTTACCGATATCATGGAGCAGTCCGATTCTTTTGGCCAGTTTCTCATCTAACCGTAACTCCGATGCCATTATGCCACATAAGAAGGCAACCTCGATAGAGTGCTGTAGAACATTCTGCGCATAACTTGATCTATATTTTAACCGACCGATTAATTTAATCAATTCTGGATGTATGCCGTGAAGTCCGATATCAAAGGCAGCCTGTTCCCCAGCCTCTTTGATATCTGTCTCGACTTCTCTGCTCACTCTTTCCACGACCTCTTCAATCCTAGCCGGGTGAATCCTGCCGTCTTCAATCAATCTCTCCAGGGCCACCTTAGCCACCTCTCTCCTAATCGGATTGAAACCTGACAACACCACAGCCTCCGGTGTATCATCGATTATGAGATCAATTCCAGTGGCCGCCTCCAGGGCCCTAATATTCCTGCCTTCTCTTCCAATAATCCTCCCCTTCATCTCATCATTTGGCAGATTAACCACAGATACACTCTCTTCAGCCACATAATCACTAGCATACCTCTTGATGGCCAGAGCCAAAATCTCCTGGGCCTTTCTGTTAGAGATCTCTCTTGTCTCAGCTTCTATTTTCTTTATGACTTTAGAGGCCTCATGACGTGCCTCTGATTCCATAGAGGAAATAAGCATCTCTTTTGCCTCTGCTGCTGAAATCCCTGCAATTGTCTCTAATTTCTGCCTCTCTTCTTCAATGAGACGATTGAATTCTCCCTCCCTTTTACCCAGATCCTTGTCCCGATTCGCCAAGATCACCTCTTTTCTGGCAGCTAGTGCTTCCCTTTGCTCAAGTTGCTCCATCTTCTTGTCCAAGCTTTCCTCTTTTTGGAACAACCTTTTTTCCTGGCTCTGTAGCTCCTTTCGTCTTGACCTCGTCTCATCCTCAAAATCGAGTTTCATTTGATAAAGCTTGTCTTTGGCATGTAGCCGGGCCTCTTTTCTGATTGTTTCTGCCTGCTTGCTGGCTTCAAGGATAACCTTCCTTGAATACTCTTCTGCGGAATCAAGCTTGCTCTCTGCCATCTTTTTGTGGACGATGATACCAATCACTGCTCCTGCTATGATTCCTGCCAGTGCAACAATAACTAACTGAGTGATCAACATATTTTCATCACCGCCTTCTATTTTTCTAAGGTTTTTCTTGAGGGAAAAAGAAGGGTTGATAGAGGCTTAGGGGAATGATAGATAATCGGTGTTACGTAGATAAATAGATGGTAACTTCTAAAAAGTTGAAAATTGGGAATCTGTTAACCTGCATACCATTTATTTCTTATATAAATAAACCATACATGCTTGCGCTATTTCTACAAAGAATAGTGCTTCGCTGTACTATTACAAGGTCAAGCGGCAATTTATTCCTCAGCCTTAGGCTATCAATCCATTCTTTACTTTCCCCCGCTTTAATGCCGTGTTAGCAGTTCTTTTTGAACCTAATCTTACTTAGGTGGGCGTTCCATTACCCCATTAGGTCTTTTTTCCATGTGTAAAAAAACACACAAGGGCAAGAGGGAACTCCCTTTCTTATTAGTGTTGACTCAAAAATCTTCCACCAATCACGAACATAGCAGGGGAATGATTTAACTCAATACCATATTCAAGGTTTGTATTAACCTCTGAGACCTGTTATTGATTTCGGATAATAGATCCTCCTTTTCTTTAATGAGCTGAAAATAATCACCTGCAATATCAAGAGCAGCTAAGATAGCTGTCTTATCATCAGATAAGCCTTTCTTAGAATCATTTATCTCTTTCAGTTTTTTATCCACATATGCTGCCGCTTTCAGTATCTGTTTCCTGTCATCAGAGCCTCTTATGGCATATTCCCTATCCCTTATTTTGATTGTAACCTTCTCGCCCACGGGACCCATCCTTTAAGGTCATACATTGAATTTTTCTATCTTTTCTAAAAGAGCTACTATTCTTTGTCGAACCAAATCGCTATGAGCCTTTAACATCTCTATCTCGTTGGTAAGTGAGCCGATCTTTTCCTCTTGGCCTTGAATCCTCTTCTGCAAGTTAATCTTCTCGTCTCTTAGAGAGCCCGCCAGCGAGATCAGTGATTCAATCTTCTGTTCTAATAGAGCAAATTGTTCTAATTCATCCAATCCCATATGGGTCTTCAAATCTTCTGATAACGTCAGTATATCTCTTTTGTAGAGAATGTCAAGTGATAAGAAAATAAGTGTGATAGCAAAATAAGCCAGGCATTGAACATTGAAATAAGGAGGATAATATAAACCCGCTTAGAATTTCAACCGGGGCATTATACCCTATCTGAAAAAACAAAATGCCGTCTTAGATACCATCCCAGTACTTCGGCATGAGGCATTTTAACACGGTAAAGAGGGTGGATTATTTATCAAATAATTCTGAAAAATCGTAAAATAAAAAAGAGGATCCCGACAACCAAACCAAATAAAGAACAAATCTGGGCGATCAAAAACAGGTAAAATAATTTCGTCCTGTTGTCACTTTCATAAGCCCTATTTCTTTTGCCCTCAAACTTAATAGTCATAGTGTACACGCCATAGTGTCAGTGATTGGTGAGGACAACTTTCGACGGACATTAAGGAATTTTAGATGAGTGGCGAAGGTGCGCAAATTCTTTAAAAATTATCTTGTTTTTCTTGCCTCAAGAGAGGCCTTGATCTTCTTTAATCGCATGAAGCTTTCTCTTTCTATCTCTTCCATCCTCATTTCTATGTGTTTAATCGTTGCCCTGAGCCTGGGAATAACAATATATTCCAAGGCATTAACTCTTCTTTTTGTCTTTTCCACCTCCTCGGCGATCCTCCTTACGGACTCTTCTACCTCCGCCAGCCTCACAATTGATAAAAGGGACTCCTCAAAGTTTTTGGCGGCATCATCAAGCTTTGCGTTTGTGCTTAAAAAGCCATAGCCTCTTTCATTTATCTTTCTGACCAGATTCCCAATTTTCATAACAGGAACTGAGACACCCACTATGTTTTTGGTCATAAAATCCAGGCCTATATCTCTCAGTGTTATTCCGCTTATCTGCTCTATATCCCGAGGTCCCAACAAGACTTCGGCCATTAAAAGATTGTAAAAGGCGATCTTCAGGTTTTCCTCAACATTGTTTCTTGCGTCCCTATATTCCTTGATCACTACCATGAACTCGGAAATCAATGCATCTCTCTTTTCCTTTAAAAGCCTATGCCCTTTGTCAGCAAGTTTCACCCTTCTTTTGAGCTTTAATAACTCCATTCTTGTGGGCTTAACATTTTGCAGAATCTCTGCCATGTACTATTCTCCCACCTTCACCGGGGTCTCCTTCTTGTAATACTGTTTAACGTATTTTTCGTCTATCCTTTTTAGCTCCCCCTCTGGAAGCGTTGAAAGAAGTTCCCACCCCAAATCAAGTGTTTGTTCAATAGTTCTATTTTCGTCCACTCCCTGAGTCACAAGCCTCTCTTCAAAAATATCTGCAAACTTTAAATTGAGACGATCCCTTTCACTTAATGCCTCCTCTCCCACGACTGCAACAAGGCTCCTCACATCCCTTCCTTCAGCATATGCAGAATAACACTGGTCAGAAACCCCTAAATGATCTGCCCTTGTCCTGCCTTCCCCTATGCCTTCATTCATGAGCCTCGACAGGCTGGGTAGAACATCTACAGGTGGATAGATCCCTTTTCTGTGCAACTCACGAGAGAGGACAAACTGCCCTTCAGTTATGTATCCTGTAAGGTCAGGTACAGGATGTGTTATATCATCATCTGGCATAGAGAGGATTGGCATCTGAGTGATGGAGCCTTTTCTTCCTATGATTCTTCCTGCCCTCTCATAATTGCTTGCCAAATCAGTATACATGTACCCCGGATACCCTCTCCTTCCAGGAACCTCCTCTCGTGCCGATGAAATCTCCCTCAGGGCCTCACAGTAATTGGTCATGTCTGTAAGTATCACCAGTACATGCGTGTCATAATTAAAGGCAAGAAACTCCGCGGCGGTAAGGGCCATTCTTGGAGTAATAATCCTCTCAATAGCCGGGTCATCTGCCAGATTGACAAAGGAAACTATCCTCTCCAATGCCCCTGTTGCTTCGAAGCTATTCATAAAAAAATTGGCCTCTTCATGGGTTATCCCCATGCCAGCAAAAATTACAGAGAAAGGTTCCTCTGAACCCAAAACAGTAGCCTGCCTTGCTATCTGTGCAGCAAGATCATTATGAGGTAATCCAGCGCCTGAAAAGATCGGAAGCTTTTGCCCCCTCACCAAGGTATTCATTCCATCGATGGTCGAGATACCAGTCTGTATAAATTCGTTCGGATAGTCCCTTGCCGTGGGGTTTATAGCCGCACCCGTGATTGGTGGTCGAGCCTCTGGAATGATCTCCGGGCCACCATCAATCGGTCTGCCCAAACCGTCAAAGGCCCTTCCGAGGATCTCCTTGGAAAGAGAGATCCTCATAATGTCTCCTGAAAATCTGACTCTTGTCTGGTCCGTATCAAGCCCTCTTGTGCCTTCAAATACCTGAACGATGGCCAAATTCTCCTTGGACTCGAGAACCTGACCCATTCTGTTGTCACCTCTGGGTGTCTTGATATAGACAACCTCTCCGTAGGCAACCTCTTCCACACCTTCGACAATCAAAAGAGGCCCTGCGACCTGGGTAACAGACCTGTACTCCCTTGATTTTATATCCTTGGCTTTCTCACTCATTTTTGATCCCTCAAAGATTCAAACTCACTTTCAATGGCCTCTATTAACTCCTCGTATCTCTTTGGAAAATCCGGGTTTGGCGTATACTTCATCCGGGCTATCTCATCCTTAACCTTCACCGCTGCTATTCTGTTCGCCATAATACCGGAGGTAATTGCCTTGTTGACCTCTTGATAGAATTTCATAATGATCTTAAGCATGAGAAATTGTTTCTCTTTAGAGCAATAAGAATCTATTTCGTGGTAGGCATGCTGTTGAAGATAATCTTCTCTAATCATCCTTGCCACATCCAAAAAGGCCTTGTCTGATTCCGGTAATGCATCCTGACCAACCAGTTGCACAATTTCCTGCAGCTCAGCCTCTTTCTCAAGGAGAGCCATCATGTCTCCCCTTAGGGTTTGAAATTCCTTGTCTATGTTTTTATCATACCAGGCCTTTACAAAGTCCAGATAGAGCGAATAACTCGTCAACCAGTTGATGGCAGGAAAATGCCTCCGGTCTGCAAGGTTTGTGTCTAATGCCCAGAAGGCGCTTACCACCCTCAAGGTATTTTGGGCAACCGGCTCAGAGAAATCACCTCCTGGCGGGGATACAGCCCCAATAACTGAAACCGATCCAAATCTCTTTTCCTTCCCCAACGTCACTACCCTGCCTGCCCTTTCATAGAAGTCAGCAAGCCTGGTCCCCAAATAGGCTGGAAAACCCTCTTCGCCTGGCATCTCCTCCAGCCTTCCTGAAATCTCTCTCAATGCCTCAGCCCACCGTGAGGTTGAGTCAGCCATCAAGGCTACGTCATATCCCATGTCCCTATAATACTCGGCAATGGTGACCCCTGTATAGATAGAGGCTTCTCTGGCTGCCACTGGCATATTCGAGGTATTTGCAATCAAGGTGGATCTCTCCATCAATTTTTCACCGGTGTTTGGATCGTCCAATTCGGGAAAGGTCATCAAGACCTCTGTCATTTCATTCCCCCTTTCTCCACACCCTACATAGACAACAACCTGGGAATCAGCCCATTTTGCCAACTGATGTTGGCTAACCGTTTTACCTGTTCCAAAGCCTCCAGGGATGGCAGCTGTCCCCCCTTTGGCTATAGGGAAAAAGGTATCATAGATCCTCTGGCCCGTTAGTAGCGGCACCTCTGGGTCAAGTTTTTCTTTCAACGGCCTTCCTATCCTTACAGGCCACTTCTGTTTCATTGTGAGTTCTTTTCTTTCCCCTGCTTTATCAAGAACAGCTATAACCTCATCAACCGTAAAACTCCCGCTTTTAATCTCTACCACCTTTCCACGTATCCCTGGTGGGACCATTACCTTGTGTAGGATGACCTTTGATTCCTGAACCTCCCCTAAATAATCCCCCTCAACAAGGTCATCACCTTTCTTGGCAGTGGGCATGAACTCCCAGCTTTTTTCAGGATCCAAGCTGGGAAGATCAATACCTCTAGTTATGTAATCCCCTGCCCGGTTTTTTATTTCAAGCAAAGGCCGCTGTATCCCATCATAGAAATTGGTAATAATTCCCGGACCAAGCTCCACAGATAGGGGCGCACCCGTTCTTACGACCTCTTCCCCTGGTTTAAGCCCGGTAGTATCCTCGTAAACCTGTATATAGGCCAGATCTTCCATTAACTTTATTGTTTCACCCATCAAGCCTTCCTGGCCCACCCTGACAACCTCATACATCTCGCAACCCCTCATATCTTTGGCGATTACCAGTGGACCAGCAATGCTCTGGATTATTCCTGTCGTTTGATCTGCCATAATCTCCTCACTATCCTATTTCGAATCCAATGGTTCTTTTAATAAGCTCCCGCATGGGGTCAATTTTGCTGATCAAGGGACCACCGCTATCCGGGATCTCCAAGATTATAGGTATTACGCCTTTCCTAAATCTATTTGCCTCTTCCAGTATGTTTCTTATTCCTTCGGCTACCTTTTCGGTAACCAGTATTATGCCGATATTACTGTCAAATAGGCCCCTTAGTGTTTCTCTAATATCTTCCCGTCTGATCTCCTCCATCAGGAAGGTTTTTCTTATGCCTGCAAGTCTAAAGCCATACGCTGTATGTCTATCTCCGATCAGGGCAATTTCCATTATTTCCTCATCAATGATTCTCTGATTTCATCCCTGCTCAGGTCAACCTCTGTGCTCCGAACAATAGCTAGAAGGTTCTTTACCTCTGTATCCTTTGATACGAGAAACCCGATAAGAGGTCCTGGGCCAAATGGCTTCTTTTTCCTAATATCCTCCGCTTTTTTGAGCACCAGATTATCGAGCACCTTTTCAAAAGACAAAACAGAGCCGGTTCTTTCATGTTCAGCCTGAGCACTTACAAGAGGTTCAAAATACATTGTATCTTCCAGAAGGGGCACAAGGCCAGGCAGATCCTCTTCTTCAAAGGCAGGCAGTAATTCATTCAACAATGTGCACTCGGCTATTAAAAAAGGATCAATGTCTTCTAGGAGAAGGCTATCATTCTTTGCCCTCAAAAGAATCTTAAGGTTGTGGGTTTCAACACATACGCCTATAAATTCTCTAAATTCTTTTATGCCTCTTAGCTTCAAAACCTTTAGCCATAAATCTTCCCAGAAAATCTTATCTAATGAGGCCTCTAAAAAAAACAGATTGTTGTTCTCATTATATTTAGCTAGGCCATCGCTCAACGGTTGATAAGGGGTGCTTGCCAAAAGGGCTACAAAATCATCCATGCTTTCTGCATCAATGAGGCCCTTAAAAAAGGCAAAATCCATCTCGCCTCCCTCCATAAAGGAGTCCACTATTTGCTCTTTTCCTAAACCTCCATGTATTCCCCTCATCACGGCCCTCAAATTGATAACATCCCATTTTCTCAGGAGATAGTCCTTTATTGGCCATGCCCCTTTAGGAATAATCCTGGAGATCTCCCTCCCTAACTCGGAAAACTCTACTAAGATAGCCTTCTCCAATTCCTTGGCCTCATTCATTGCCCCCTCTGAGAGATAAGGAAAATAATCTGTTCCCTCTAAAAGAGAGCTTATCTCTCCAGGCGACCTGCATCCCCATAGATCCTCCCATCTCGCCAGAGAAATAAACTTTCCCTCCTTGGCCATTATTTTTGCATTAACATAGAGGTATGAAAGAACATCTTGAATCATAGCCTATCCCCAAAAAGGATCCTGGCCACATCTACCCTTATAGTCTCCTTAAGGCGGTTCATTTTGGTCTCAAGGGTATTGTCGACCTCCATAGATTTCTCCCTATCCCTCACAATTACACCTCCAAGGAACTGCATGGTCTCCTCTGTTAGGGCCAGAGAGATGTCTTTTCCTGTCCTCTTTTTGACCAATTCACTCACTTCTTTCAACCTCGTTTTGTTGAAGGTTTTCCTGTCCCTTTGGTTAAAGACTAACTCAAGTTTGTTTCCGGCGACAACCTCAGCGGCAGAAACTATCAGGTTAAACAGAATATCCTTATATACAAAGTTATCCCACTTCCCTTTTTCGGCCAACTCCTCCAAGACCTTTCTGGCCTCTTCAAACGATTTAGCAATTGCTTCTTCTTGGGCATCCATCCTCTTTCGTCTCACATCGATTTTGGTTTCGGCAATTATTCTTTGCCCTTCAAGGGAGGCAACTCTTTTACCATTTGAGAGGATTCTCTCGGCCTCCCTCTCTGTTTTCTCTTGAGCAGCCTTCTTGATCTTATCTGCCTCCGCTTGAGCCTTTAGAAGTATCTCAGAGGCCTCATTCTCGGTCTCGGCCTCTATATGGGATATAATTCTGTCAACCCCTTCATCTGACATAAGAGCCCCTCGATTAAATTCACATGGAATGGTGGAATGGTGGAATATTGGGTACTAAAATCAGAAAAAATTATATTTAATCTTCTTTTCTTTTTCCATTAAACCCATCATTCCAATACTCCATTATTCCAATATCCCAATTGGGGCGAAGCCCCTAGGTTATTGATTCAACCACCCATAATCTTGGTTCCAACAAAGATCAAGATAGCAATAAGGAGACCAAAAATAGCAAAGGTCTCTGCCATGACCGCGAGTACGACTGATTGACCAAAGGTTTCTGGCCTCTTGGCCACAGCACCCATGCCACTGGCAGATATAGCGCCCTGAGCAACAGCGGTGATACTACTTAAACCAATCACTATCCCCCCTCCAAGCGCAGCGTAACCCATGCCTAAAGGGATTTCCTTAACCGTTCCACCAAGTACACCAACCCCTATAAGAATCAAGACAGCCCCCAAGAAACCATAAATTCCTTGTGTTTGTGGTAGCGCCTGGAGAACTAAAACAGGTCCAAACTTCTTTGGATCCTCTGATATAACACCTGCCCCTGCAACGCCGGCCAAACCAACTCCGACTCCGGCGCTAATAGCAGCCACACCCATAGAGATTGCCGCTCCAATAATTGCCAATACTATTCCTGTTGATAATTCCATAGAAATACCTCCCTCTTATTTAATCTGTACAATTTCAAACCTCATTTCAAGGGGCGTAAACTCTGTTCCCCCGCTTTGATAAAATTTTGTAAAAAATTCTACATAATGTAATCTGAGCCCATGAACAAAGCTTCCCATGGCGTTAATGAGAAAATTGAATAGATGGCCAATAAAAAAGACTATGAGGGCAAAAAGGATTCCGATTGAACCACCAGCGTAAAGCATGCCAGAGAGCACATTAACTGTCATTGCAATTCCTGTTGTACACAATCCTAAGGCCATAAGCCTGGCATAAGAAAGAATGTCCCCCATGAATCCTGTTACCTGAAACATGGACATGGCCTTATGCCCCATGAAAAGTAATATGAGGGCGATAACTATAAACAGTAAGCCTAATGATTTATAGCCTACCAAGAATAAACCAAGGCCTGGCTGGACAAATAGAAACCAGAGGTTTTCGCTTATGGCCTTCCATATATCCTTTCTTTTGAAATTATCCACAATATTAATCACCACACCTACATTAACATGGGCCAGACCAATAGTTAAGGCGATCAGCAAAAATGCAGTAACCTGGATCATGGGATCAAACACCTGTAGGGCTGCTAATAGAGTGAGCTTAAGCCCAAAGCTGCCGAACCATCCCCCAGAAAGGGCGCCAATAAAAATAGTTGCCGCGCCCGCTGATGAAAGAATAACACCACCGTCCTTTATAAACTGATTATATCTTCCTCCCCCTCTTATCAATAGCAGGCCCAAAACAAGAGCGATTACGCCATACATCGCATCAGTTAACATAATTGAGAAAAACAAAAGAAAACCAGGAACTAAGAATAGTGTTGGATCAACACCATTATAGGTTGGCAAACCGTAAAGACGTGTTAACACCTCAAAACTCCTGACTAATTTAGGATTTTTTAACTGTACAGGCACATCATCCTTCCCGCCTGGATCCAATACCTCTACCACACATGCCTTGTGGCTGACCTCTCTTATCTCCTGAACAGCCTGGGCAGATGAATCTTTAGGAATCCAACCCTCAATAGCAACGATATGCTCCATCTCGGCAAACTTGTTCTGACTTTCTTCCCTCTGTCTCTCAACCATCAAAAGTTCCCGGTGCTTTTTGAGCTCATCTCGCCATCTTTTGGCTATGTCAACTATGATTTCCTCTTTTCTTGCCCTGTCCTCACCCAATGCCACCAGTCTTTTATCAATGGAATCTATTGCCTCTTTTGGTTTTCCTTGCTGACCCTCTATTTCAATCCTTTCCCAGTTAAGGCGGCGAAGATTAGCCAATACGAATGATGCCTGTTCTTTGAGACAGATCAGTATCGCTACCAACTTGTTCTCGGATGTCTCCCTTGCCCCAAGGTAGAAGTTATTTTCGGTCAATTCCTGTAATCTTTCCCGTATATTTTCTATCTCTTCCTTGGGTATGATGCCTAAAGAGATAGATAAAAACACTGATTCTCCGATGTCTTCTAAAGCTATCTCTAGGGGCAAAATAAGCGCCAATAACCCTTTAGTTCTGTCTAATTCTAGAATCTCTTGTTCGATCTTTTCTAGCTCCCTCACAGGGCCTTCTACCTCTGCCTCGATCTTCTTTATGATATCGTCAACAGTATCGATAAGCTCTTTGCCATAGATCTCTCTGGTTTCAAGCCTTCTTGGCGGTAAAGGAGCAAAAATCCCCTTTATAAAACCCTCCCTTTCTTCAGGATGATAGCGTTCAAAAAGATCTAACAATCGATTCACCGCAATATTAAGGGCCGATATTTTTCTGATATTTGGAGATAAACTGCAAGGTCTTAGCAAACTCCTCCACTCAGGATCAGCGAGTTTTTCAGAATAATCAGTGAGATGGATAGTGCCGAGCTCTTGCAGTCTCTTAATTATTTCATACCTAAGCCCCTCTAATACGAGTATTTGTATCTTTTTCATCCGGGTCGGTCTTAACATAATCTCAACCTAATAGTGAACGTAGAATGAATTCTTTGGCCTTTTCCAGGTTTTGTTGGGCATCTTTCCTCAATTCCTCGATTTCCTTTTTCCATTCATCGGCAATATTCTGACACTCTTTCCGTGCCTCCTTTCCAGCATCCTCCCTCATCTTCTCCGCTTGGCTTTGCGCATCTCTCGTCCTTTCCGCCAACAACTCCTCTGCTTCTTCCTTAGCCCCCTCAATTACCTTGGTTGCCTTTCCTTTGGCATTCTCCAGCCCCTCTTTTAACTCGGTCTCCGCCTTCTTTATCTTTTGTAAGGATTCCAAAATCATGCTAAACCTCTATTGTTTACCAATAATTGCTACGACGCTTTATAGGTGAGATATATTGGTTATTTCAAAATGGAAAGGCCTTCAGTTTTTTGTGGGGATAAGGCAAGATCTTTCTCTCCCAGGTCTTTCATCCTGCAATTTCCCTCAAAGATAACCCCTTCTTCAATGATTAATCTTGGGGTCTGAATATTGCCAAAGAGTTTGCCCGGGACTTTAATCTCGATCTTGTTTTCTGCAAATATATCGCCATGAACCTCTCCGCTTATTATCATATCAGCAACATGTATCTGTGATTTAATAACTGCACTTTCCCCTACTATCAGGATTCCACTGGAAAGAATTTCACCAGACAATTTTCCATCTATTCTGACAGCACCCGTGAAGGAGAATTTACCCTCAAACTCTGTATCCTTGCCTAAAAAAGCGTTAATCTCATCCTTTGGTCTTTTCATTGACTACAACCCCCCCTCTAAATATTTACCAGCGGCTTAATAGCATGATCTTATTGTTGATTGCAAGAGAAATTATACTGCCTAAAGAGGTTAATTTTAGGAAAGATTTTCGAAAATCTCAACTCTGAGCAATAATCACTCCTGAAAGACAAACCTCCTCATGCTTACATTCATTATCAAACCCATAGCAGCCATAGTGGAAATTACAGACGACCCGCCATAGCTAAACAGGACCAATGGTATTCCGACTACGGGGAGTAAGCCGGTTACCATGCTGACATTTATTGTCAGGTGCCAGAAAATCGATGCAACAATACCTACAACAATAAGGGTGCCAAACTTGTCTTTACTGTTTTTGGCTATGTTGAGGCACCATAGAATTAGAAATAGATACAGAAACAAGAGTATGACTGAACCTACAAAGCCCCACTCCTCTGCCAAAACAGAAAAGGAAAAATCGGTATGCTGTTCCGGGAGAAAATGCAATCTTGTCTGAGTTCCTTTAAGAAAGCCCTTCCCCCGAAGGAGGCCCGAACCAATAGCAATCTTCGACTGGGTAACATGATAGGCAGCACCCAAGGGATCCAGATCAGGCCTCAAAAAGGTTATTATCCGTTGTTTCTGGTATTCCTGAAGGGTAATCCAGAGAAAGGGCGCTGCGAGCAGGGCAATGCACAAAAATATCAGTATTGATTTCCAATTTACATTAACAAAAATAATAATTGTGAAGCAAAGGATGAGCAACATCAGGGCTGTTCCCAGATCAGGCTGGCAGACTATCATTATGAATGGGATGGCAATCAAGATTAATGGCCTCAATAGATCCCTAAGTCGGTAATTTCCCATCTTTTCTGCTTTAGAAAAATATTTGGCAAGAACAATAATAAGAGATATCTTGACTATCTCCGAAGGTTGCACATAAAAATAGCCAAAACTCAACCAACGTTGAGAGCCATGGGTGACTTTGCCTATCTTTAGAACAGCCACCAGAAGGATCAGTGAGATAAAAAACAATGGGTAGGCAAATCGATCTAGGGCATGATAGTCAAAAGTTGTCATCAAAAGAAGAATCAAAAAACCTATACCATACCAACAGATTTGTTTTACATAGATCTGGCTTCCCCCTATAGATCTAATCGAATAGGCAGCACTGTAAAGATTAAAAACACTCAGCAACCCTATGACCATCAATATAGCTAACAGTATCCAATCAAAGTTATCTATCAATCGGCGATCGAACATACTTGTTCCTCATTGCTCGTTCTCGTAACAGGGAACGAGCAGCCACCAACGAGCAACTATAAGGCTTTCACCTTATTAAAATAACCCTCCAGTATACTTCTTGCGATCGGGGCCGCCACAGCGCCTCCTAGACCACTATGCTCTACGAGAATGGCCAATGCTATCACCGGATTTTCAGCAGGAGCAACAGCCGCAAACCATGCATGATCTCTAAATTCATAGGGAATATCCCTTTCTTCCACCGATTCCTTTTCTTCAGGCAAAGCAATTACTTGGGCAGTGCCTGTCTTGCCAGCAACTCTTATTTGATCAAGCCTTGCCCTCTTTCCCGTTCCATGAGGCTCATTCACCACACCTATAAGCGCCCTTTTTACAAACTCAATATTTTCTTTTTTTAGCCCCCAGTAGCCTACTACATCAGGTTTAAATTCAAAGATTCTTTCCTTCCCCTCTCTGCCTACCCATTTCGTTACCTGTGGTCTAAAAAGAGCACTCCCATTAAAAAGGGCTGCCATAAATCTTGCTATTTGAATGGGTGTTATGAGGGTAAAACTTTGCCCAACCGCTACAGACAATGTCTCCCCCTCTTCCCATGGAGCATTCCATCGCCTTAGCTTCCAGGCCTTGTTTGGAATAAGCCCCGATTTTTCATCTCCCAATTGTAGACCCGTCTCACAATCAAAGCCAAGCCTTTTGGCATATTTTGCAATGGTATCAATGCCTATCATTTGGCCTATTTTATAAAAGTAGACGTCACATGATTCAACTAACGCCCTGTGTAAATCGACATAACCATGCCCTTCCTCTTTCCAATCACGATATATCCTGCCCTTAAAACTATAACTTCCTCCGCAAAAAATCTCTTCGTTGGGATCAATTACTCCTTCTTCTAATCCTGCCAGAGCCACTACAACCTTGAAAAGAGAACCTGGTGGATACTGTCCTGAGATTGCTCTGTTTTGCAGCGGAAAGCAGGGATCAGAGACCAACCTTTCCCATCCCTCCTTATCCATCCCTTTGGCAAAGTTATTAGGATTAAATGTCGGGCTACTTGCCATAGCCAATATCTCTCCGGTATCTGGCCTCATGGCGACAATAGCGCCTGCTCTATTACAGAGGGCTGCCTCGGCCAACATCTGAAGATCCTTATCTATCGTTAGATAAACGTTAAATCCTGGCTCTGCCGCCTTTTGGTATAGCACTCTCAGTCTCCTGCCAGAGGCGTCTATCTCAACCTGTTGCCCTCCCCTGATACCATTCAAATATCTTTGCCATTTTTTCTCTACGCCAAATTTTCCCACAAAATCACCGAGCCTATTCTCCTTATACTCCTCCCTGCCAAACTGTTCTTTACCAATTTCACCGAGATAACCGATGAGATGGGCAGCAAGCGTGCTGTATAGGTAGTGCCTCTTGGGCTTGGCTTCGATAATTACTCCTGGCATGCTCAAAATACTGGTTTCTATTCTGGCCAACTCATCCCTTGTGAGGTCCTTTTTTATGTAAACAGGATTAAAGGGATCACATTTTTTTAAGGCCTCTTTTATCTTATCTTTCGCGGACAGGCTATCGACTTCAACCAATCTGCTCACATCTTCTATTAAACCATCAAGGTCTCTGATATCCTCTGGAATCACCCCTAAGATAAAGGATGGCCTGTTATCAACCAGTAGTTGGCCATTCCTGTCAAAGATCAATCCTCTGAAGGGCAAAACATCCCGTAGATCTATTCTGTTGTTTTCTGATTGTGTCCTGTATCCGGCGCCGTTAACGATTTGCAGGAACCATAACCGTACAAACAGGACGCCAAATACAATAAGGACAAAGAAGGTCAGCCTTGTGAGCCGTTTCTGATATATCTCGGTTTCTAAGGTATCAAAATCTGGACGCCATACCATGGTTAGTCATCAAAAATAGCTTTGAAGGGACAGGGTACCTTTTTAGGCATAATCTCGGCTCTCTTTTTCCCTTGTCAGATTTAGGAAATAGAATAAAAATGGGGTGATCATGCTTGTTATCACAACAGAAATAGACACCAGGATAAAGAAACTCAGAGGACTAAATTGACCCAAAGGAAAAGGTCGAATTATGATCATGAGAAAAGACCACTTGGCCAAAAGGAAAATAGCCACAAATAAGATTGAGGTCTTGATGTTGTTGAAATCCAAGAATTGTCGGCACCTATTAATTCCAAGAAGAATAGCAGAATAGGCAAACGCAAACAAGCCAAGCTGACATGGAGCGAATATGTCTGTCAACATCCCCATAAAAAAGGCAAGGCAACTGGCCATAAGGTTTTGATTCTTGGCGATGAGATATATGACAAAGATAGGAATTAGGTCCATATCCAGCCATTCAATACCTACAAGATGGTTTATGCTTCCCCTTAAAATTACAGAAAGGCCACACATTAACCAGATTAGGGGATAGAAAACCACATCGTCCTCTTTCCATAGCATTAGATAAGCCCTAATCCCCATTTCACTGCCTTGATAAAGTTACCTATCTTTTCATTTAATCTCCGCTCTTCTTAAAGGCATAGAGCCTGATCTCAAAATTATGAGAACCTCTTCTAGCTTAGAGAAATCTACAGCTGGGGCTACCTTAACATCCCTGAATAGCTTGTTGGGGGAATCATTAATCTCTTTAACTATCCCCAGATAAAGACCTTTGGGAAATATCCTTCCCATTCCTGAGGTTACAATGGTATCACCCGTTTTTATGTCACATGTTTTTATTACATAATCAAAATAACATTCATTTGATCCCTCTCCTTTTACCATTCCTCTGCCTCTTGATCTCTGAACCAACCCGTCAACAGCACTATTTTGATCTGTAATCAACAATACCTGGGCATAATTTGGGGAGACAGAAACTACCCTTCCAACAACTCCTTCTGAATTAACCACCGGCGTGTTTATCTCAAGGCCATTCTTTTCCCCTTTGTCTATAATTATGGACTTAAACAATCCGCTCGAATCCCACCCGATCACCCTTGCTGGCAGAAGAGGCGCATCCGTGTTTTCTTGAAACTTGAGGAGTTTTTTGAGGCGCTGAGTAGCCAACAATAGCTCTTGGTATCTGCTATTTTCGATCTTGAGGAGGTTTATCTTTTCCTTAAGAAGCAAATTCTCTTGGCGTGTCTCAACTAAAAAAAAATAATTTCTCCAGATATTCCTTGCTGTGGATATCGTCCCCACAAATAATTTTTGAAATGGCGCGGTTATCTCGACTGCAAGCCTTTCTGCCGGATTCCACTCTTGTCCCTTGCCAATGCTCAAAGACAGCAAGATCAGGGATAATAAGATAAAGATATAAGGGACCCATCTCCGCCTATGGTCTAAGAAAACGGCCAATTATTGTAAACCTAAGCTTTTTGATTACTTTACCTTAATCTCTCTTAAAAGTACCAGATTATCTAATACCTTCCCCGCCCCTATGGCAACCGTGGTAAGGGGATCCTCGGTGATAGTGATGGGAAGCCGTGTCTCCTCTCTTAGCAATACATCAAGATTCTTTAACAGTGCCCCCCCGCCAGTTAACACGATCCCCTTGTCGACCACATCAGCAGACAGCTCGGGTGGGGTCTGCTCCAGGGCGATTCTCACCGTTTCAACAATGGTTTCTACCTGCTCAGATATGGCCTTTCTCACCTCCTCTGAGTCTATGGTGAGGATCTTGGGGATGCCGGTGACAAGGTCCCTGCCCTTGACCTCTATACACTCTGGCTCCTCAGTGGGATACGCATTACCCACATTGACCTTGATCAGCTCCGCGGTTTGAAGGCCGATCAAGAGGTTGTACTTTCTCTTGATGTGCTGCAAGATTGACTCATCCATCTTATCACCCGCCACCCGTACTGAGCGTGAATACACCGTTCCTGCCAGGGAGATCACCGCCACCTCGGTGGTGCCTGCCCCTATGTCAACGACGATGTTGCTCGTGGGCTCACTGATCGGGAGATCAGCCCCTATCGCTGCCGCCATGGGCTCTTTAATCAAAAACACCTCCCTGGCCCCTGCAGACTCTGCAGACTCCCGCACCGCCCTCTTTTCAACCTGGGTTACGCCTGAGGGAATAGATATAATTATCCTGGGCCTGACAAGGGATCTCCTGTTGTGAACCTTTCTAATAAAATATCTGATCATGGTTTCGGTGATGTCAAAATCGGCAATGACCCCATCCTTCATAGGCCTGGTTGCCACGATATCCTCTGGCGTTCTGCCCAGCATGGTCTTTGCCTCTCTTCCCACTGCCAGTATTCTGTTTCTCCCCCTGTCGCCTTTCCTCACCGCTACCACAGAAGGCTCATTCAAGACTATTCCTCTCCCCTTCACATAGACCAAGGTATTGGCTGTACCCAGGTCAATGGCCAGGTCATTGGAGAATAAACCGAGTACAGGGTCTAGTAACATCAGTGTCTCCTATACAAAATATTTGTTTTCAAACCTGGCTTACCTTAATTAATTTTAAGAGATTTATCAAATATAAAATAGTTCATCCCTATTTTTTTAAAAGGTGGGAACTATAGATTAATTGGTGTCTGCCTCTTTTATCTTGACAACGCGACCAAGCTAAGGTTAGAAAGATGAGTAATTCTTAACTGAAAGAAAGATCTCATTTATGAAACGAACATTTCAACCAAGCAACCTAAAAAGATCTCGTGTGCACGGTTTTCGCGCCAGAATGAGCACTAAGGGAGGGAGAAATGTGTTAAAACGAAGGAGGGCAAAAGGCCGGAAAAAACTGTCTGCCTAACATATCAATCGAACAGTATCTTATGAAGGATTAATGTCCTAACCTACTGTTAGCCGTAGGCCTTTGAGATGGGATTATTTTCCTTTAAAAAAGAGGAAAGGATAATAAAAAGGGCGGAATTCATCGATCTAAATCGCCATGGAGCTAGGTACTATACTGAAAGTTTTGTTGTCATCCTAAAACAAAACAGGAGGGATATCACCAGATTAGGCATAACAGTGAGTAAAAGGGTTGGGAATTCTGTAAAAAGAAATAGGATTAAGCGATTAATAAGAGAGTTCTTCAGGCTTAACAAACAACAGCTTCCAAAAGGATACGACATTATGATTATTGCTTTAGAAGAAAGCGATAAGGTTAACCTTTTGAGGGTACAAGAGGAGTTAGGAGAGTTACTATTGGGAAATGATGGCCTTTTTTCTTAGACCCCGAACATATATAGTAGCGTTAATTAAGCTCTATCAAACAATAGTGTCACCCTTTCTCCCGCCCTCTTGTCGTTTTACGCCCACATGTTCTGCTTACGCCTCCCTTGCCATTGGCAAATACGGTATAATAAAAGGAGGGTTCCTCGCTTTAATCAGGATTCTTAAATGTCATCCCTTTCATCCGGGCGGCTACGATCCCCTCAGGTAAACCCCATTAGAAGCTCAGGCGGAACATTATCCGCGGTGTGAAAAAGTGGAATGCTGAGGCGGACCATCTCTGTGCCCACGCACGTGGTATTCTAACAGGACAAACATTTCCTTGATAACATTTATACTTTTTGACCAAATTGTTTGCCGTTTTGTTTGCTAATAAAGTACCATGGTTGATAATTTTGACATTAGCTATTATAATGTAAATGCTCTGGGCATGGAACGGCAATGCCACGCCTACATTATACTGCACTTTGTTCTAAGGTAGGGATTTATTTATGGAAAAAAGGACTCTGTTGGCACTGGGTTTATCATTTCTTGTCTTCTTTGTCTGGTACATTGCGTTTCCGCCAAAGCCAGCAGACAGATCAACTGATAAACAGCAACTACCTAAAAAAGAGCACGCCCAACCCCTTTCAAAACATACAGCAATGCCGTCAGGTCCAAAGCGGGACCCTTCGTTGGAGGCAGGAAGAGATTCCAAAGATATCAAAGTCGAGACAGAACTCTATACAGCTGTTTTTTCTGGTTCTGGTCCACTTATTAAGGGTTTTAGGCTAAAGAAATACCTGTCCAAGCTTGAAAAAGACTCCCCCTCAAAAGAATTAGTTCACGTTAAGAATAAAGATGGCTATGGCTTTGGTGTTGAACCCGGGCAAAGCATACCCAATATTAACTGGGCTACTCACAATGTAAATCCCCAAGGCATTACTATCAGAGCAGGTGATCAGCCAAAGGAGTTGATTTATGAGTGGGAATCACCTGAAGGAATAGGGATACAAACAGGGTTCCTCTTTTATGCCGACAAATACAAAATTGACCTATCAGTGACCATAGACAATAGATCTGAACATATAATTGATGATAATCTTTTATTAAATATAGCCCATCTCCCTCAAGAGACCAAGAAGAGCTATTATGCATTTGAGGGCATGGCCCTTCTTCTCGGCAATAAGCTAGAGGAGGTTAAGCTCAAAAAATTAAAAGATGAGCAATATGATGGCCAGATATCCTGGATTGCCTATGAAGAACCGTATTTTATGACCGCAATAGTCGATGAAAAAAACAGGAAAGCAACTGTAACAAGCACGGTCCTTCCTGACGGTGAGATCAGAATATCTTATATAACTCCCCGGCTCAACGTCAGGCAGGCCGAGAGGATAGAAGAGAACTTTACCCTTTATCTCGGCCCAAGAGACCTCTATATTCTAAAGAGTTTAAATAAAAAGCTCGAAAAGGCCATCAACTTTGGATGGTTTGATATTATTGCCAAACCCCTCTTGGTTGCTCTTCGCTTTTTCAATAAGTACGTAGCCAATTATGGGGTTTCAATTATCTTGCTCACTATTCTTATCAAGATACTATTCTGGCCCCTTACCCATAAAAGTTATCAATCCATGAAGGAAATGAGGAAACTCCAACCTATGATGACCAAGATACGAGAGAAATATAAGGGGAACAAGCAAGAGATGCAGAAACAGCTCATGGGCCTTTATAAAACATACAAGATCAATCCCATGGGAGGTTGTTTGCCTATGATAGTGCAGATCCCGGTTTTTTTCGCCCTCTATCGCGTTTTACCGAATTCAATAGAGTTACGGCATGCCCCTTTTATTCTATGGATCAAAGATCTCTCTGCCCCTGACAGACTTTTCTCCTTCCCTTTCCAAATCCCCTTTATGACCCCGCCTTACGGTATACCTGTGTTAACTCTAATAATGGGGGCATCCATGTTTATCCAGCAAAAAATGACACCAACTCCAGGGGATCCGGCCCAGGCCAAGATGATGATGCTTATGCCAATTGTATTTACATTCTTGTTTATTAATTTTCCCTCTGGCTTGGTGCTTTACTGGTTAGTAAACAATATCCTATCCATCGCTCAACAATATAGAATTAGTAGGCAATCGAGCTAATGTTAGGAGGAAGGTTTATGTCATCCATAGAAATAGAAGCAAAAACAACGCAAGAGGCTATTGAAAGGGCCTGCAAACATTTTCATCTGGATGAGGAGGAGCTTGATATAGAGGTCTTAGAAAGTAGGTCTACTGGTATCTTTGGTGTGGTTGGCAACAAGAAGGTTAAGATCAGGGTAACACCAAAAAAGGATACTTGTATAGTGCTTGCCCAGGAAACCCTAAAAAAGATGATCTCACTGATATCTGCAGATACAAAGATATCTGCAGAGAAAAAAGGCGATGATATTATTTTAAATATTGAAGGAAATAACCCTGGAATACTGATCGGACATAGAGGTAGGACCCTGGAGGCCCTAGAATTTATTGTCAATAAGGTGGTGAATAAGGCATCTGAAAAAAAGGTACGAGTGATCGTTGACTCCGAGAATTACAGGCAAAGAAGGGAGGAGTTCCTACAGAGACTGGCATTTAGGATGGGCGAAAAGGCCAAAAAGACAAAAAGAACGGTCACCATAGATCCAATAAGCCCACACGACAGAAGAATAGTTCATCTTACACTCAAAGGAGATCAACAGATTTCAACAAAGAGTAAGGGCGAAGGCCTCTTTAAAGAGGTTCTTATTATTCCAAAACAAAAAGAAGATGATGAAAGACAGAATGGTTAGTTGCGCATTTCTTTTTCTGCTATGTATGATAAAGAGGAGACCATTGCTGCTATAGCCACACCAATAGGGGTAGGTGGCATAGGAATAGTCAGGATCAGTGGATATAACGCGGAAAATATTGCACGAAGAATCTTTAGATCAAAACGGCCCATCAAATCATTTGATAGTTTTCGTCTTTACTTAGGCCATATTATCGATCCAAAATCAAACCTTCCTGTGGATGAAGTCCTGCTGTCCGTAATGCATGCCCCCTTCTCCTATACCCGCGAAGATGTAGTCGAGATTAACTCCCATAGCGGCTACACAATTCTATCGAGTATACTTCAAATAATCCTTCAGGCAGGCGCTAGGTTAGCTAAACCTGGAGAATTCACCCTCAGGGCCTTCCTGAATGGTAGGATTGATTTAACCCAGGCTGAAGCAATTATAGACCTAATAAATGCCAAAGGTGATATGTCAGTACGGTTGGCAGTCAGTCAGCTAGTCGGAGGGCTCAGGACACGAATAGAAGAAATCAGGCAGGCCATTATTGAAATCCTTGCTCAAATAGAGGCTTCGATAGATTTTCCTGATGAAGAATCTACCGTACTAACAAAATCACACATAGCAGATCGCCTAAACAAAAAGGTCTTAAAACCAGTTAAAGACTCTATTGCCGCATATGCCCAGAGAAAGATATGGCATGATGGAGTTGCTGTAGTGATAGTCGGGCGAGTTAATGTTGGTAAATCGAGCATCCTAAACAGGCTCTTACACGAAGAGAGGGCTATCGTTACACCTGTCCCAGGCACAACCCGAGATATTCTGGAATGCATGGTTACTATTGAGGGGATTCCTTTAAGGCTGGTAGATACAGCTGGTATACGGAAGGTTAAGGGAAAGGTTGAGAAAAAAGGGGTAGATTTGGCAAAAAGCCAACTCAATTTAGCCGATTTGACCCTTTTGGTTATTGACCGGAGTAGGCCTTTAAATCAGTATGATTTAAGCCTATTAAGCGAAGTTGATAGAAATAATACTATAGTGGTTATAAACAAGATTGACCTCCCAGCAAGATCTAGTGAGAAGAATATCGACGCTACATTTAAACACCTTCCAAGGGTGGACGTTTCTGCCCTTACCGGAGAAGGGTTTAAGAAACTAAATAGGGCGATTTTTCATAAGATTATGCATAAGAAAATAGATATATCTTCAACGCCTATTATCCCTAATCTAAGACATAAAATAGCACTAACGAAGGCTGCCACATTTTTGGAGAAGGCCTCTATGAATCTGAAAAATGGGTTTCCGTTGGAGATAGTAGCAGCAGATCTTTCTTGGGCAAAGGATGTAATGGATGAAATAACAGGGAACAAGACCAGTGAAGAGACCCTCAACAACATCTTTAGTAGATTTTGCCTTGGCAAATGATTACACAAACCATTGTTTGTTTAATCTAGATTGCGGCTGGCAGAGTTAATAAAACTATTGTAAATAGTGGCTCGATGTTCTATACTCTAAATGATTCACGAACACCGATGTTTAAGCCACTTCACGGTGTGCTGGGGGTTCGCAAATTGTCGCGGTTAGGGTGTAAGGTCTACCCAAAGAGAGGCGCGAAACGGATTAAGGGCGGAATTCAAAATTAAGGAGGAAAGAGAAATGGATTTTAAATTATCTGAGGAACTTCAAATGCTTAGAGACACCGTCCGTGATTTTGTAGAAGAGAAAATTGCCCCGTTTGCGGATGAATGGGAAGAAAAACACTATTTCCCCTATAAAGAGGCTATTAAACCGATGGGTGACCTGGGTTTTTTTGGCACGGTTATCCCTGAGGAATACGGCGGAAATGATATGGGTTGGCTGGCAGCCATTATACTGACTGAGGAAATTGCCCGTGGCTGCAGTGCGCTAAGGGTTCAGATTAATATGCAGACAACTGGGATGGCCTTCACTATTTGTCATTATGGTGACGAGGAAGTAAAAAGGAAGTATATCCCCAGGCTTGTGAGTGCTGACTATGTAGGGGCATTCGCAATGACCGAGCCCAACGCTGGATCNGATGTTATGTCCATGAAATCCAGTGCCGAAGATAGGGGGGATCACTGGCTCCTGAACGGCTCCAAGACCTGGATCTCTAACGCGAGTGTTGCNGACGCCATCATCTACTACGCATATACCGATCGTNCCAAGGGAAGTAAAGGGCTTTCGGCCTTTGTGGTGGAACCAAAGAACTTTAACGGTATTACCACAACAGATTTGGATAAGACTGGAACACACGCCACGCCAACAGGTGAAGTTATTTTGGAAGATACCAGAGTCCCAAAAGAAAACATTATAGGTAAGCCAGGTGATGGTGTGAAGATTCTTTTCGGCTCTCTGGCAAATTCCCGTCTTTCTTGCGCTGCCGGGGGTGTTGGTCTGGCACAGGCCTGTTTAGATGCGGTAACTAAATATGCCATGGAACGACAGCAATTCGGTCAGCCGATCGGCGTGTTTCAGATGAATCAAGACATGATTGCACAGATGGTCTCAGAGATTGAGGCCGCTAGACTGAGCTGTTATAAAGCAGCATGGCAGAAAGACCAGGGGATGTTAGGTAATAATATGGAGGTGGCTCAAGCCAAGTATCTGGCTGCTGAGGTTGTCTATAAATGCTCCAGATACGCTATGAGTATTCTCGGGGCTTATGGTTATTCTACTGAGTATCCAGTAGCCCGTTATTATCGAGATGCACCTCCCTATGGTATGGTGGAGGGATCGACTAACATCTGTAAGTTTATTATTGCACAAGATCAGCTTGGCATTAGAAAAGCAAATAGATAGGGTTTAATTAGGTGCCCTACTGCTCGTAACAGGGTAACGAGCAGTACCCCAATTCGGTTGTTAAAGTAAAGATTCTTAGCGCGGTTTATAAACACCAAAAACTATCCAAGTGATACTAAGATAGAGATTAAATTATAAAGTACCGGTCATGTAATTTTTATTATTTGTATTAAAATAGTCTAATAAAAAATATAGCTAAATTAATATATTAGATAGATTTTCAACAATTACGTGTATGCTTATTATTATTATTAAAATATAAGTACTACAATAAATAATAACTTTAGATCTATGGAGTAAAAATGGAAATAAGGATTGATAGGGAAGTGCTCTTGAAAGGGATCTCCCGTGTTCAAGGGATATTAGAAAAGAGGAGCCACATGCCTATACTGTCAACAGTCCTCCTGACGGTTAAAGGGGACGAGCTTGAGATATCAGCAACGGACCTAGAGATCGGTTTTCAGGATAGTTACCCAGTTGAAATCATAAAACCTGGTAGTATAACAATCTCTGGTAAAAAACTTCTCGACATTACCAGAGAGACCAATAGTAAGAAGATCTATATATTAGAAAAAGAAAATAACTGGATCTATATCTCTGATAATAACGCTCATTATAACCTGTCCTGTCTTCCCGCCGATGAATTCCCTGTTTTAACAGAGCCAGAGGACACGGTGATGATACAAATAGATAGTAGGCTATTGGCAGAGATGATTAATAAGACAATTTACTCGATAACTATGGAGGAAGCAGGTTTTAAATTATCGGGTGTATTTATGGAAAGAATAGATAAGGACGGGGAGGACTATTTAAGAATGGTCGCCACAGATGGCCATAGGCTCTCATTAATTGATAAAAAAATTCCCGATATCCAAAAAATAGAAATGAAACATGGTGTTATGATTCCCAAGAAAGGTTTAATAGAGTTAAATAAACTTTCTTTAGAAAATGGAGGCATTCTTTTTGGATTAAAACAAAACAATCTTGTGGCTAGACAAGAAAAAACCTTAATTATAATCCGATTGCTAGATACAAAATTTCCTGACTACAAGAACGTGATCCCTATACAAGAAAAAAGTAAGGAAAATATCATAACGATCAATAGAAGACCTTTATTGGAAGCTATGAGGAGGATGATGATAATTAGGAGCGACCAATATCAAGGGGTGAAGATCACTATAGCATCGGATTATCTCGAGATGGTTTCTGTAAACCCTGATCTAGGTAATGCTGAAGAGAAGATAGAAATTAAATATGAAGGCGAAACAATGGAGATGGGGTTTAATCCGAAATATTTTATAGATGCTCTTCAACCCATGGACAGTGAAGTCATCTATCTAAATATTAAGGATCAGACGAGCCCATGTTTAATTACAGGAGACCGAGATGATGGTTTCTTGGGCCTAATTATGCCAATGAGGGTTTAAGGCATGACAACTAGTAGAGCATATGCTGCCTCAAGTATAAAGGTTTTAAAAGATCTAACGGCCGTCAGGAAAAGACCGGCCATGTATGTTGGAAACACATCTACAGAAGGACTTCACCATTTATTATATGAGGTTGTAGATAATAGCGTAGACGAGGCATTAGCAGGTTACTGTGACAAGATAGATATAAGGATATTAATCGATAATAGTATCACTGTAAAAGATAATGGAAGGGGGATACCGGTAGATATCCATAAATACGAAAAATTACCAGCCCTTGAGGTTGTGATGACGAAACTTCATGCGGGGGGTAAGTTTGATAATAAGAGTTATAAAGTATCCGGTGGTTTACATGGTGTTGGTGTTTCAGTTGTAAATGCACTTTCTGAGTATCTCGAGGTAGAGGTATATCTAAATAACACCGTTTATCATCAGAGGTATGAGAGGGGTGTAACTGTCAGCCCTTTAGAAATAATAGGAAAAACGAAAAGGAGAGGAACTAAGATCTATTTCAAACCTGACGAGAAGATATTTGATACTATAGATTTTAGTTTTGATATTATTTGCCAAAGGATGAGGGAGTTAGCCTTCTTAAATGTAGGGTTAAAGATCACCATTTACGATGATAGGACAGAGAGGGAAAAAGAGTTTTTTTATAGAGGAGGTATAGTATCTTTTGTAGAGTATTTAAATCAAAATCAGGATGTTATACATCCCAAGCCTGTGTACATACATGGAGAGAAAAACGGTGTTACCGTTGAAATAGCATTTCAATACAGCCATTCTTATATCCAAAAGATATTTTCTTTTGCCAATAATATCAACACAAAAGAAGGAGGTAGCCATCTAAGTGGTTTTAAGGCAGCCTTAACAAGAAGTATAAACTCCTATCTCCAGGGAAGTCAGCAAAATAAGAACATAAGGCTTACCGGTGAGGATGTGCGGGAGGGGCTCACCGGGGTCATAAGCGTTAAGTTACGAGAGGCACAGTTCGAGGGCCAAACCAAAGGCAGGCTTGGAAACAGTGAAGTAAAGGGTTTAGTTGAAAACCTAGTAAACGAAAAGCTTAGTATTATATTTGAGGAAAATCCCTCCATAATAAAAAATATCTTAAATAAAGTCGTCGAGGCTGCAACAGCAAGAGAAGCTGCACAAAAGGCAAGAGAGTTGACTAGGAGAAAAGGGGTTTTATCTGAAAATTTTTTACCTGGAAAACTTGCTGACTGCCAAGAGAGGGATCCTGAGAGGGCCGAGGTCTATTTGGTAGAGGGAGACTCAGCTGGCGGATCAGCTAAACAAGGCAGGGATAGAAAGTTTCAGGCTATTTTACCCCTTAAGGGAAAGATACTAAATATCGAAAAGGCTCGTTTCGATAAAATGTTGTCAAGCAATGAAATAAAAACCATAATCTCTGCCCTGGGGGCTGGTATAGGTCAAGGAGACTATGATCTTTCAAAACTTCGTTATAACAAGGTAATTATTATGACGGATGCGGATGTTGATGGATCTCATATAAGAACCCTTTTGTTAACCTTTTTTTACAGACAAATGCCAGATCTAGTGGAAGAGGGTCATTTATATGTTGCAAAACCTCCTCTCTATAGAATGAAAGATGGAAACTCAGAGGTATTTTTCCACAATGAGGATAGTTACAATTCTTATCTTATAGATCGAGTTTCGGAAAAGGAAATAGTCTGGGTGGATGGACAGAAAAAGATCACCGGAAGGAGACTTGGGTTATTACTGCATTCATTGATTGATTATCTTAATAAAATCGGCAACCTAACAAAAAAAGGCTATACGAACAATTTTTTGAATTTCTTGTGTCAAAAGAAGATTAATAAGAACCATCTCAAGAACAAGGATCTGGCTGTGTCTCTATCTAAGAAATTAGAGAGAGGGGCCTTTGTTACTGAGGAAATAATATTTGATGAAGAACACAATCGTTATGAATTGCTCCTGCGGGATCAAAGGGATAATGGATCCCTTTTTAGGTTCAATTGGGAGCTTTTAACCTCCCCTGAATTTCAAAAGCTATTAGACCTCAGCCAGGAACTTAAAGACCTGGACGGCCCCTTCTTCTTGGTCGGTGATGAAAAGAGCAAAACAAGGATAGAAACAAAGGAGAAACTTGTTGAATACTTGGTGGATAAAGCAAAGAAGGGTATCGTGATCCAGAGATACAAGGGTTTGGGTGAGATGAATCCCGAACAATTATGGCAGACAACGATGGATCCAGAACGAAGGAGCCTGGTAAAGGTGACAATTGAAGATACCATAGCCGCCGATGAGATCTTTACCCTGCTTATGGGCGATAAGGTTGAGCCCCGAAGAGAATTTATTCAGAATAATGCCTTGGAGGTAACGGAATTAGATATTTAGATAATCAGAAGATAATAGTGCCTGAAGTTATAAGTGCCTAAAGTGCCCGAAATTGACTATCTTAACTTTAGGCACTTTTAGTCTGAGCGCACTTTATTCACCGAATTCAAGGAGGGAAGATGAATCCTTTAAAGGGAAGAGATTCAAACGCTGTTACCATAGAAGAAGAGATGAAAAGGTCTTATCTGGAATATGCCATGAGCGTAATTGTTGGTAGGGCACTACCAGATATACGCGATGGACTTAAACCAGTTCACAGGAGAGTTCTCTTCGCTATGGAACAGTTAAAAAATTATCACAATAGACCATACAAAAAATCTGCTAGGGTGGTAGGAGACGTAATCGGCAAGTATCATCCTCACGGTGATGCAGCCGTTTATGATACTATTGTAAGGATGGCCCAACCTTTCTCCATGAGGTATCCATTGATCGATGGACAAGGTAATTTTGGCTCAGTAGACGGTGACCCGGCAGCGGCTATGAGGTATACGGAGATAAGGATGTGCGAGATAGCCGAGGAGTTTTTGGCAGATGTGGAAAAAGAAACAGTTGGCTTTGTATCCAACTATGATGGTTCCTTGTTGGAGCCCGTTATCCTCCCCACAAACATACCAAACTTACTCATTGGTGGCTCATCAGGTATAGCAGTAGGTATGGCCACAAACATACCGCCGCATAATCTAAATGAGGTGGCTGATACTATTATACATACCATAGATAAGCCAGACGTAACGTTAAAAGAGCTTATGAGTGATTTGCCTGGTCCAGATTTCCCAACAGCCGGCTTTATCTATGGAGAGCAGGGGATTCAGGAGGCCTATTCCTCCGGGAGAGGAATCATAAAGATTCGGGCTCGGGCCTTTGTGGAGAGGGCAGGAGACAATAAAGAGCGGATAGTCATCACCGAAATACCATATCAGGTCAACAAGGCAAGCCTGCTTAAGAGTATAGGAGAGTTAGTTAAAAACAAAAAGATAGATGGTATAAGCGATATACGAGATGAGTCAGACCGTGAGGGATTAAGGGTAGCGATCGATATTAAAAAGGGTGCTATAGCCTCGGTGATCCTCAATCGTCTCTATAAGTTTACACAAATGGAAATATCCTTCGGGATTATTATGCTGGCTATTGTAAACGGAAGACCAGAGATCTTAGATCTTAAGCAGATAATAGAGCACTTTATCAACTTCAGAAAGGAAATAATTGTTCGTCGGACATCCTTCGAACTAAGAAAGGCCGAGGCAAGGGCCCATGTTTTGGAAGGACTGAAGGTTGCATTGGAACATCTCGATAGGGTCGTTGAAGTTATTCGCTCCTCGGTTACCCCTTCGGACGCTAAGGTGAAGCTTATGGAGAGATTTCAGCTTTCAGATATCCAGGCCCAGGCCATTCTGGATATGAGGTTGCAGAGATTAACCGGTTTGGAAAGAGATAAGATAAGTGATGACTATAATACTACTATCAAGGATATAGAGAGATTTAAGGCCATCCTAAGCAGTAATGCCCTTGTTTTGGATATCATAAAAGCGGAGACGAGAGATATTAAGGAGAGGTATGGAGATGAGCGCCGAACCGAGATCATCAGAGATGTTCAGGATATAGATATTGAGGATCTGATCGTAGACGAGGATATGGTTATCACGGTAAGCCATGCTGGTTATATCAAGAGAACTCCTATAAGTCTTTATCGGGCTCAACGAAGAGGCGGGAAGGGTGTGGCAGGGACCAAGACCAGAGAAGAGGATTTTGTGGTTTCTATGCTTATTGCCTCTACCCATGATTATCTCCTTTTTTTTATGAACACAGGCCGCCTTTACCGGAGGAAAGTGCACGAGATACCAGAGGCGGGGAGGGTTGCTAAAGGAACGGCTATCGTAAATTTGCTCAATCTGCACCCAGGAGAAAGACTGGCCACCATCTTATCTATTAAAGATTTTGAACATGGAAAGTATGTAGTGATGGCAACCAAAAATGGTTTGGTGAAGAAAACAAGCCTTTCCGCATTTAGTCATCCTCGATCAACAGGTATTGCCGCGTTAAAGATAAACGAGAGCGATGAGTTGGTGGGAGTAAGGGTAACTAATGGCGGGCAGGATATCTTTTTGAGTTCAAAGACGGGGAAGGCAATACGATTCCATGAGAATGGGCTCAGAAGTATGGGACGCGTTGCCGCAGGCAATGCAGGGATACGACTTGAGGATGAGGATCAGGTGGTGAGCGTAGAGATCCTGAACGAGGGCGCAACCATACTCACCATCACAGAGAATGGCTATGGAAAGAGGACAGAGACAAGAGAATACAGGGTGCAAAACAGAGGCGGCAAGGGTGTGTTTTCAATAAAGACATCAGAGAGAAATGGCCTCGTGGTAAGCGCTCACCAGGTGAGAGAGGATGACGAACTGATGATTCTATCAGGAGAAGGGAAGATCATTAGAATAAAATCAGCCGATATTTCGATTATAGGGCGTCATACCCAGGGAGTAAAGCTGATAAATCTCGATACACCTGAGAAGGTTGTAGCTGTGGCCAGAGTGATGGAAGCGTAGAGGTGGAAAAAATGGTGAGGATCGGTGTTGTGGGAGGAGGCAGTTGGGGAACCGCTATAGCTAACCATATGGCCCTTAAAGGGATTGACGTGGATTTATGGGTTAGGGAAGAGGATGTATACAATCAGATCAAGAAAAAAAGGATAAACGAGACATTTTTACCCGGAATAAAGCTTTCCAATCGAATAAGACCTGTTCAATCATTTAGGAAGGTAAGCAAAGAAAAAGATTTTTTGTTGATTGCTGTACCCTCCCATTTTTTTAGGAATATCCTAACTGAATTATCTTCTTTTCTTTCTTCTTCAGCCCCTCTCGTAGTGGGGACAAAAGGCATAGAGAATGAAACCCTTATGACTATGTCTCAGGTAGTTGAATCAGTGCTACCTGGGGATTGGGGCGATAAGTTTGTATGTCTTTCTGGCCCAAGCTTCGCCCGGGAGGTCTGTTATGAACACCCGACAGCTGTAACCCTTGCATCCAGAAATCAAAAACTGGCTACACATTTGCAGGAGTTATTTTCTACTGACTACTTCAGGGTCTATACAACCCAAGATGTGATAGGTGTAGAGCTTGGAGGCGCATTGAAAAATGTTATAGCCATTGCTGCAGGTGCATCGGATGGTCTTGGTTTTGGGTGTAATGCGAGAGCCGCCTTAATAACAAGAGGTTTGTCCGAAATAACGAGGCTCGGGGTTTCTATGGGGGCGAAACCATTAACCTTTGCAGGACTGACAGGGATAGGCGACCTCATCTTAACCTGTACAGGAGATCTCAGCAGAAACAGGATGGTAGGATTAAAGATCGCCGAGGGTGTCCCTGTAGAGGAGATTATTTCTGGCATGAAGATGATCGCCGAGGGGATAAAGACATCTCTCTCTGCCTATAATTTAGCAAAAAAGGTGGGTATAGAGATGCCTATTATCACAGAGGTTTACAATATTATTTACAAAGGAAAGGACCCAAGAAAGGCGGTTAAAGATCTAATGACCAGGGAACTCAAGGTAGAACTTGAAGAGTAAGTTGCTTGGTTTCAAAGCCAGGTTTTTTTGGGGGGTTAAATATACCAGGTGTTACAGGATTGTCCCTTACCGGAAGCAGTACGAGAGAGGTTACCAGATTCTCTTTTTACAAGGCATGTCTATTATTTTCCCAGGATTGGGTCAACAAATGCCTATGCCAGGGAGCTGGCTAAAAAGGGTGGGGCAGAGGGTACTATGGTGATAGCGGAAGAACAGACTAAAGGGCAGGGCAGAATGGGCAGACAGTGGTATTCCCCTGCTTATCACAATCTCCTGTTTTCTATTATCCTTAGACCAGCATTTTCCATTGATAGAGTTTTTTCTCTTACTATGCTCACCGCACTTGCCCTGGTGGATGCAATAAACAATATGACGAACGTGAAGGCCTTGATAAAATGGCCCAACGATGTGTATTTAAAGAATAAGAAAATGGCAGGCATTTTAACAGAGTTTTCGGCAAACAAGAAAGGGGTCGAATATGTTGTTGTAGGGATAGGGCTCAATGTCAATTGGGATGTTACAGATAAATCAGGGCTTAACCATTTGGCTACGAGTCTGGTAAGAGAAATCGGCCATCCAATCTCCAGAATTGATCTTCTCGTAAAAATCCTTGAGCTTCTGGAGAGATATTACTGGCTTCTTTTGAAGGGTCAGGATAGGTTCATCTATAAGCGATGGAATGAGCTTTCTATGGTAATTGGTAAGGAGGTCTTGGTTAATTTCTCCAATGGAAGGAAGAAAGCCAGGGTTAAAAGAATTGCCAAAAACGGAGCCCTGGTTATTGAAGATGAAGACGGTAAACAATCATCTATTATTTGCGGAGACCTGACCGTAGTATTCCCTTCCCTGCCAGGTAGCTAACATCAAAACAGATAAATCTGGTGGCTGTCTGGATTCTTGCCAAAGAAGGTAACATCGTCAATCTTTTCCACCTTTGGCCCTCGGCACAGGGCATACAGCGTTCGCTCTATTCCTATCCCTCCACCGTAGGTTTCTGGGAAGGTTGGTATTCCCTTGTCATCTTTCATGCTCGCCACCAGCAAAAACGGCCCGTATCCATCGAGCTGATTGATGTTTTCAATATTCCCTTCTTCTATGATTGGCCTTACGGGGATGACTTTATTATCCAGCAGCCTTTCCACGATTGATTCGTAAAGCCATTCCCTTATGGCCCCGGAAAGGAGCTCCCGGGCCTCAGTCTGCTCACCGGTGTCGCGGATAATGCTTTTGGCGCACATATCATAGTTGTAAACCATGTCGGAGGTTACCTCAGCTAACGTTATCTTTCCATCTGGTTTCAGGTAAGGATATATGAGATCATAATTCTCTCTTGGGATGCCGGTGATCCAGAAGAACTGTGATGAGGTCTCCCTTCCCAGCCCGGCTTCATACCCTTTGGGCCCATACTTCTTTTTCGACTGATCATAGGCAAACGTAGGAAATGGCTGCTTCGGGATTTCTAGGACAACCCCGAGCTCCGTGAACTCATCTTTGTTTTTTTCGACTACGTTTTCCATGCTGTGAATGAGCATCCTTTCAAAAAGGTCTTTGGCGGTGGCCATATCCTCCCTGAGAACCTCTTTTACCTCGTCTGGCTTATGGAGATAGGCCTCAAAATCAATACCCCGATTTCTCCTTACCTCTATGTCCATCTGACTGAAGTCAATAATATATTTCCCCCTCTGGATTCTATCAGGGCTCTCTACCTCGAGCCTGATATTTGGTGAGTCAACGAATATGCCCTTTATTCTGGGATGGTGGCAGGCCAGAAATTTGGAATAGATCATGCTGTGGGTCAAGACATAATGAAGGCCTTTGTAAGATATGGATGGAACGTGTTCTACATCGTGGGCAAGGGGATCTGTAACCGGACTCAGTTGCACCCTTTCTAGATTACAAAGACCCTCATCAGCCAGGAATTGGTGCATGGCTGTCACAAAGGTGGCTCTTATGGATATGGCAGCAAGGAGGGTATCCCCCATCCACTTTTGATAGTAATATTTCTCCAGATACTCCTTGAGGCTCGATCCCCCCTCCTTGAGGGCCGCCTGAAAACCAAACAGGGCATCGCCAATTCCTGTTATTCCCTCATCTTTCATGCTTTTTCCTATCTATTAAAGAATGGGTAGATATTTCTCAATCTCATACTGGCTTACATGGATCCGATACCTATCCCATTCGATTTTCTTGTTCGCTACAAACTTATCAAAGATATGCTCACCCAGAGTCTCGCGCACGAGCTCACTCTTTTCCACCTCTTTAAGCGCTTCAAAAAGGTTTCCCGGCAAAGACTCAATTCCAGCACCTTCCCGGGCTGCCTCGTCCATCTCGTAGATATCCTCCTCTATTGGCTCCGGGAGGGGATAGTTCTCATCAATGCCTTTTAACCCAGCTGCCAGCATAACTGCGAATGCAAGATACGGATTGCAGGCCGGATCAGGAGACCTGAACTCAATCCTCGTGGCCAGCTCCTTGCCTGGTTTGTACATGGGTACCCTAATCATGGTTGAGCGGTTGCGCCTGGCCCAGGAGATATAGACAGGTGCCTCATAGCCGGGGACCAACCTCTTATATGAGTTTACCCACTGGTTCGTTACTGCAGCAATCTCTCTCGCATGCCTCATAATCCCGGCAATGTAAGACCTTGCTATCGGTGAAAGATGATACTGATCCTGGGGATCATAAAAGGCATTGATATCACCCCGAAACAGAGATTGATGCACATGCATACCGCTGCCATTTTGGCCAAAAACGGGCTTCGGCATAAAAGTGGCATAGTAACCCTTACTACGGGCTGCCTCCTTCACAGCTATCCTGTAGGTCATGGTCTTGTCAGCCATTGCTACGGCCTCATCATACCTGAGGTCAATCTCATGTTGACTGGGGGCAACCTCATGGTGGCTATACTCCACCCGAATCCCCATGTCCTGTAAGGCAAAGATTATTTCCCTTCTCAAATCACCACCCATGTCTAAGGGCCGGTTGTCAAAATATCCACCTTTATCCAGGAACTTTGGTGAGTTTTGGCTCTCAAAGCAGAAAAACTCAAGCTCTGGCCCCATATAAGCCTTATATCCCCTTTCAGCCAGTTTTCTTGTCATCCTCTTTAACACGTAGCGAGGGTCCCCTTCATAATGGCTTCCATCAGGCTGGAGGATATCACAGAACATCCTGGCTACGGGCCTATCCTGGGGCCGCCAGGGGAGGAACTGGAAGGTAGCCGGATCAGGCATAGCTATCATATCGCTCTCCTCAATCCTGGCAAACCCTTCGACAGAAGAGCCATCAAATCCCATTCCCTCTTCCAATCCTTCCTCCAGCTCAGATGGGGTGACGGCAAAGCTCTTCAAGATGCCTAAGACATCCGTGAACCAGAACTGGATGAAACTGACATCCTTGTCCTTTACTGTTTTGAGAACGTCTTCTTTTGTGTTACAAAGCATGTGCGTCTCCATTTAAAATTAAGCATTGTACTGTCTTATCAATTACGCATTACAGTGAACCATTGAAATGGCCGAATATCCTCTTCGCACTTTTCGAATCATTAGCATATTGTTATCCCTACCGTAAAGACCTTTTATCAACCTGCTTGTTGTGACCCTATATCATCTTAATTCAGAAATATTATGGCTCTTATGGAAAAGCTCAGACCCATTATACATTAGGCAACTGAATCCTAGATTCCTTAGTCATAGCAACTCAATAACCTTTGCAAAGAGCTTGCCATCAACATAAGCTTTGGAAAATTAAATAAATTCAATTAGTTAATTAAAAAGATGCCCAAGGATCAGCCACGAAACAAAAAACAAAATTGTCTTGATTAACTTTTAAAATTACAAGAATGTAGAATCAAGTCTGAAGCCACAGGTCTTTCATGGAGCTGAATAATTACGCTAGTGGGGAAAAGCGAGAAAAAGTGTAGCTTCATTAGAAACGGTTTTCATCGGTAGGTTCGATAATCTACCCCGTATTTCTTGGCCTTATAGGTAAATTTCCGCTCGGTTATATGCAGCAGCTGGGCCGCCTTCGACATATTGCCACGGGTGTTTTTCAGGGCGTCGATAATGATCTCCCTTTCGAGGTTTGCTACGGAATCCTCCAAAGAGAGTGCGGGAACCGTGTCCGATTGCTCGCCGGTCTGGAGCGTTGGAGGCAGGTGATAGCTATGTATCACATTCTCGTCACACAGCAGCACTGCCCGCTCAATGCAGTTCTCGAGCTCCCGTACATTGCCTGGCCAGTGGTATTGCATGAGCATGTCGATGGCCGGGGTGGACAACCTCCGAATGTCCTTCTGGTTTTCCTTTGCATATTTTTCCAGAAAGTAGTCTGCCAATAGCAGTATATCAGTCTTACGTTCTCTTAAGGGGGGCATGTAAATGGGAAAGACATTCAGTCGATAATAGAGCTCACTGCTAAATGTTCCTTCCTCTACGGCCTCTTCCAGGTTCTTGCTGGTTGCTGCTATGATCCTGATATCTGCCTTGATAGTATGGTAACCTCCGACTCTCTCGAACTCCCTTTCCTGAAGGACTC